>ERZ1673752.35-NODE-35-length-241541-cov-12.773395_pt1 | contig 241541 bp, 208 predicted proteins | sample MGYA00580195_ERZ1673752 | MGnify/ENA primary metagenome ERZ1673752 (study PRJEB41218, sample SAMN15661744) | gut metagenome | host: Homo sapiens | place: Canada: London | collected 2015-08-20/2019-03-30 | study: EMG produced TPA metagenomics assembly of...
GTACTGCGGTGTAGTCCGTGGGAGGATAGGGCGTTCTGCTCATGCAGGGCATTTATTTTTTGTGTGACCGCAGTTCATGCGGTCATTTTCTTTTTCTTGCGCAGCGTTCTTGGATTTGTAGCCGTTTTGTTCACGGGCAGACTGTAAGAGACGAGTATACTTTCCTTTCAAGGGATAAGGAAAGGAGTGAACGCCCGCGATGAGAAACGTTTGGCTCGTTCTCAAACGCGACATACTTCGTTTGCTCAAGACTCCACCTGCGCTCGTCGTGGTGCTCTTCTTAGTCGTACTCCCTTCTATTTATACCTGGTATAACGTTGCTGGCTTTTGGGACCCGTATGGTAATACTGGCTCCTTGCGCGTGTGCGTGGTCAATGAGGATACAGGTGGTAGCTCAGAACTTACTGGCCAGCTTGACGTGGGCGACCAAGTGGTGGATGGTCTGAAAGAGAATGACCAGCTAGACTGGCAGTTCGTTAACCGCGATCAGGCGATGGAAGAGCTTGAATCGGGCAAGAGCTATGCGGTGTTCGTCATCCCTGAGGATTTTACTCAAAAGCTCTTAACGCTTACCACGGGGGATTTTGAACGTCCTGATATCCAGTATTACGTCAATGAGAAAACAGGTCCCGTAGCGCCGAAGATCACCGATACGGGCGCGAGCACGCTCGATCGGACCATCAATGCTGAATTCGTGGGGACTGTAAGCCATATCGCAGCTCAGGCGCTCGATGAGGCGTCAGAAGATTCGCATGCACAACTTGCACAGGTGAAGTCGAAGGCGCTCGACGAGCTCGATGAAGCGATCGGCGCGTTGGGGGCGCTCGATCAGGCTGTAGAAGATGTTGAGACGGCAAGTGCGACAGCGAAAGAGAAGATCGCGACCGTCAATAGCGGACTTTCAGATGCATATGGAAAGCTCGACCAGGCGAGCGCAGACTTGAAGACGGCATCTGACCAGGCGAGCGAAGCGGCTCGAGTCCTTACGGAGTTCTCTGCTCAAGGACAAGCATCGCTTGGCAAGATCACCGCGAATCTCACGAATATGTCTGTTTTGACCTCGACCATGGTTTCGTCGGGGCTTGCTTCTATCACCGAGGCAAAGGGTGATGTGGATGCAGCTCTCGTTCAAATACGGTCATTGCTCACCGAGAATGCTGCATTGATCGAAGAGCTCGAGCGCATCGAGCAGAGTCTCCCTGATTCGAACCCCGCGAAGGAGCAGTTAGGAACTGCGCTCGAGTCACTTCGTAACATGAATGATTCGGCTACAGCTACGGTAGAGAGCCTTGAGGCGCTTTCGGCGCAGCTTGGCGAGAGTGTAGAGGGCTTGAAGCAGGCGAATAGCGAGTTCAGCGCAGCTTCCCAAGAACTGATTTCGACCATGAGCAGCACAGGAACCAAAGCATTCACGGAAACGCTTCCGCAGCTTGCGGGTGCGGTGACGAAGATATCCGCTTCATCACGGGATCTTTCGGAAGTGATCGCTCAGCAAAAGACCCTTGTCGATCAGGCGCAGGATTTTGCCGAGCAAGTGGTCACGACGATCGATACTGCAAGCAGCGCACTGGGCAAGACCCAAGAAGTGGGCTCGAGCGTGCTAAGCGATCTCACCCAGGTGCGAACCGATGTCGCCGCCCTTTCAACTTCGGGTTTCTTGGCGAAACTGCTTGGCGTGGACAATCTAAACGCTGATGAGGTCGCTGAATTCATGGCATCACCCACCAGTCTGGAGACCGAGCAGCTCTACCCGCTCTCGTCGTATGGCGCGGCGATGGCGCCCCTGTTCATGAACTTGACCTTCTGGATCGGTGCATTCATGTTGCTCATCATCCTGAAGCAAGAGGTCGATAGCAAAGGTATTCGCAGGCTTACATTGACGCAGCGCTATCTTGGGCGCTTCTGCTTGCTCGCGATATTAGCGCTCTTGCAATCAGCGGTTTGTTGTACGGGCTTGCTCGCGATGGGCGTGCAACCGGTGAACATACCGGCATTGTACGCAGCTGCAGCGGTATGCTCGCTCGCGTATCTGAGCATCATCTATTGTTTGTCGGTGACGATGCAGCATATCGGTAAGGGCATCTGTATCATCTTGGTCTTCGCTCAGATCCCTGGTGCGACAGGTCTCTATCCGATCGAGATGACCTCACCGTTCTTTCAAGCTATCTATCCATTCTTCCCCTTCACGTATGGTATCGGTGCGCTGCGCGAAGCGATCTGCGGATTCTACGGGATGGATTATGCGATCGCGCTCGGTGTGTTGGGGCTATTCTTCGTCGCATTCATGGCGCTCGGAATCTTCTTACGTCCCCTGCTCGTGAATGTCAATCGCATGTTCGCGCGTCAGATCGAGCAGGGCGGTATCTACAATGGCGAAGATGTGCGCATCCCTTCGCGGCGCTATCGCATACGTCAAGTGCTTTCGGTGCTTTCGGATCAAGCGGGTTTTCGGGAAGATATCATGCGTCGTTACGAACGCTTCGACACGTGGTATCCGCGCCTGATGAAGGGCGCTATCGTCGTTGGTATCGCGGTGCCACTCGTTTTCACGATCGTGTTCTCGCTCAATATGACCGCCAAAGTCGTATTGCTCACCGCATGGTTGATCTGGTTCGGTGTAGTAGCAGGCTTCTTGATCATCGTCGAGAGCTTGCGCTATAGCATGCGCCGCCAGATGCGCCTCGATTCGCTCGCACCCGAGAAGCTGCAGCGCATCTACGAAGAACTCAACGCAGGTCATCGCGTTGAAGAATCCAAGAATGCTGACGCGGATTACCTGCTCGATCCCCATGATCAGATCGCCCTTCCTGGTTCACGTAAGTCTCGTGCACGACGTGCGAGAAAAGACGGCACGAGCGCAGGGGGTGAGCGATGAGCAATATCTGGAACATATTCAAGATGGATCTTCGTCGCCTTTTCGCCAATGTGGTGAATGTCATCGTGACATTGGGTCTTATCTTGCTGCCGTCGTTGTTCGCGCTCTACAACATCATCGCCTGTTGGGATGTGTTCGACAATACAGGCAACGTGAAGGTTGCTGTCGCTAATACTGACGAAGGATATCAGAGCGATCTTGTTCCACTCCGCGTGAACTTGGGAGAGCAGGTGGTCTCGCAGTTGCGTGCGAATGACCAGATCAAGTGGGAATTCGTTTCGGAGGAAGAAGCGGTCGACGGTGCGCGCGCTGGACGCTACTATGCTGCCGTGGTGATTCCGAAGACCTTCAGTCGCGACATGCTCACCTTCTACGATAGCGATGTCGAACACGCGAAGATCACGTATTACTCGAACGAGAAGAAGAACGTGATCGCTCCTAAGGTGACCGATCAAGGGGCGAGTTCCGTCTCGTATCAAGTCAACGAAGCCTTCGCGAAAGCGCTCTCCGAAATGTCGCTCTCGATCGTGAAGATGATGTCGACCTATCTTGATCAAGCAGGAGCTGACGTGCGTATCGTGGCGCTCGCGACCCATATGGACGCTGTTGGCGATCAGCTCGATGGTGCTGCCGAGACGCTCGAGCTCTTCAGTTCATTCGCTGGAGCGACGCAGCATTCCCTCGATGCGTCTTATGCGCTCATCGCTACGACGCAGGGTTCATTGAAAGACATATCCGAAGCGAGCGCGGGTGCGTTCGAGGGAGCATCGGAGGCGGTGTCTGCATTGAGCTCAGCATCCGACTCCTTCAAGGATGCGCTCGATGCAAGCGCTTCATCATATGAAAAGCTCGCTGCTTCTGCACGAAATGCGGCCGATGCGGTGGAAGGTTCTGCTGAGCAGACCGCGCAGACCATGCGCGACCAGGCGAATGCGCTCGATGCTCAGATCGCAGCTTATCGATCGATGGCGGAATCGTTGCGTTCGATCGAGCAGGAGTTGCCTGCTGAACAGCAGGGTGCCCTCGAGGCGCTCGCACGACGTTTGGATGCTGCGATCGTGGTCGCGCAGAACATTCAGAAGCAGCTCGATGAAGGCGCGCGGTCGCTCGATACTGCACGCACGCAGGCTGCTGCTGACCGAGCCGAGATCGAGACGACAGCGAATGAGGCGAAGACCGAGCTCGAAGCGCTTTCGAAGCAATATGACGAAGAAGTGAAACCCTTGCTCGAGCAGCTCGAGCAGTCTACGGCTGCTGCCGTGAGCGCCTTCGATGCGAGCTTGAACAAGATCGCAAGCGCGGATCTTTCGGGCTTGACCGATGAAGAGCCGGATTCGATTCGTTCTCAGATGGAGGGCGCATTCGCTCAAACGAGCGCCACCGCACAGCAACTCCAAGATGCGTCTGATAAGCTCCATGCAACGGCTTCGAAGTTGCGTGAGGCAGCGCAGGCGGGCGACTCCGCAACGCTTCAAGAGATACTATCCGCTGACCCTGAGACGCTTGCAGGCGCGCTCTCGGCTCCTGTTGGCATCGAGCGCGAAGCGATATTCCCGTCACAGAGCTTCGGGGCATCGATGTCGCCGCTCTATACGACGCTCGCGATCTTCATCGGTTCACTCTTGATCATGGTCGTGGTCAAGCCGCGCGTCTCTCAGCGCGAGCAAGACCAACTGAAGGATCCGAAGCCTCGTCAGCTGTTCACGGGCCGATTCGGTATCTGTGCGGTGCTCTCGCTCGCTCAAACGACGCTGATGGCGTTGGGCAACCTGCTCTTCTTGCAGATCTCGGTCGTGCATCCTCTTCTGTTCCTGCTCTCGTATTGGTTCGCAGGGCTCGTCTTCACGTTCATCATCTATGCGCTCGTCGTGAGTTTCGCGAATCTCGGCAAAGCGATCGCTGTCCTGATGTTGATCGTTCAGGTGACGGGCTGCGGAGGCTCGTATCCGTTACAGATCCTCCCTTGGTTCGTTCAGGCGGTCAGCCCCTGGCTCCCTGCGACGCATGTCGTCGATGCGATGCGGGCTGCGATGCTCGGTGTCTACCAGAACGATTATTGGATCGCGATGGGAGAGCTCGCGTTGTTCTTGATCCCAGCTGCACTTCTCGGGTATGCGCTGCGCAAACCGCTCGAGCGTTTCATGCAATGGTACGTTCATAGGGTCGAGAGCACGAATCTCATCTCTTAGCTCGTATGCGATGGTCGCTTCGGCGCTCTTGCAAGGGGAGCGTCCCAGCAACGCGGGGCGCTTACCAATTTCGTACAATCTCGGTATAATCACAGATGAACGCTCGTTTCTTCCGTTATCAAGAAGGTCGTGATCTTACTTGAGTTCTGCGAAAATCTCGGTTCACAACAGCACGAATAAGGTGAAGACCACGACGATCGCTATAGCGATCGTAGGTGCTCTTGTGCTCGCTCTTTTATGCGCTGCATCCACTGCGCATGCTCAGCAAGAACCCGTATCCGCTGCGCAGACAGGCTCGGTTTCTTGCGAAGTCGGGTCGAGCGGGTCGGAGGGATCCTCGGTCATGGTCGATGCGGCTAACTCGAACGAGGCAGAGGAATCTGCAGTCACTGGAAATGCTGATGGTGCAAATGCGCCCGTTGTTGGTGATGTTATCCAGGTGAGCAGTGAGGCCGAGCAGGAAAGCGATTCTGTAACGATCGACGACGCGACGAGCGATAAGATCATCACCACCGCAGAGACCCTTACGCCTTCTCATCCTTCAGATGAGCCTCAGCAAGATGCTACGGTCGATACTGCGGAAACGATGAAGATACCCCAAGGATACAGCGCAGGATGGCAGCTCATCGATGGCAAATGGTATTACTTCGATGGGTCAGGCACTGCGAAGAGGGGCTGGGTCAAAACGGGTAGAACATGGTATTACCTCGATCCTGATACTGCGGGCATGAAGACCGGTCTCTATGAGGTCGGGGGTGCATGGTATGCATCGAATGCATCGGGTGCGATGGCTGCACGTGCGTGGATCGAGCTCGATGGCGTTTGGTATTACGCGACGGCTTCGGGCGCGCTGAAGACCGGCTGGCATAAGTCTGGCGGTAAATGGTATTGGCTTCAGCCCGAGAAAGCAGGCGCGATGGCGAGCGCATGCTGGGTGAAAGACAAGGCAAGGTGGTATTACCTTACTGATTCAGGCGCCATGAAGACCGGTTGGCAACTTTACAAGAACACCTGGTATCATCTGAGCGCTTCGGGAGCCATGTCTACAGGCTGGAAGAAGCTGAAAGGCATTTGGTATTATCTCGATCCGCTCAAAGAGGGAGCGATGAAGACAGGACGCTACCAGGTCGATGGCGTTTGGTATGTCTCGAGTCCGTCTGGTGCGATGGCTTCCAAAAAATGGGCTCAAGTAGGCGATGATTGGTATTACGCCACGGCTTCGGGCGCGCTGAAGACCGGTTGGCACAAGTCTGGTGGCAAATGGTATTGGCTTCAGCCGGAAAAAGCCGGCCTCATGGCTTCAGGTGAGTGGATCAACGACGGATCGGCCGATTATTTCATGATGAAGAGCGGTGCGATGTTCTCTGGTTGGTTGAGCCAAGGAAGCGCAGACGGACTTGCTAATGGCATGTTCTTCGATAAGCAGAAGGTGATCGATATCGCATTGGCGGAGGTCGGTTATCGAGAGAAAGCTACCGACGCGCAGCTGGATAACAAGACCGCCAATGCTGGCTCCGGTAATCACACCAAGTACGGCCGCGATATGCATGCGATAGATCCGGGCATCATGGAGTATGCCGATGCGTGGTGCGATGCGTTCGTTGATTGGTGCTTCGTGCAGGCTTTCGGTATCGAGAACGCGCGCGGGCTCCTTGGCGGATCGTTCAATGATTACACCCCCGTTTCCGCGCAGCTCTTCAAGGATCAGATGTCCTGGTATTCGAGCGCACCGCAAGTGGGCGATCAGGTATTCTTCCAAAGCTCTGGCACCATCAACCATACGGGAATCGTTTACGCGGTGAGCAACGGAAAGATCTATACGGTCGAAGGCAATACGTCCGATATGGTCGCCAAGCGCGAATATGCGCTCGATGCGGTCAGGATCGCCGGATATGGCAGACCGCTCTATAACAACAGGGGCGACGATGGGAATTTCGTTCAAGCGAAGGAATGGTGCTATCTGAATGCATCAGGTGCGCGTACGACCGGCTGGGTGAAGTCGGAAGGTAACTGGTATTATTTCGATCCTGCGACCGGGCTCATGCAGCGTGGCAAGAAGGTGATCGATGGGAAGATCTATTCCTTCAGTTCTGCCGGCGTCATGAAGACGGGCTGGAGCCAAGAGAGCTCGAAATGGTATTACTACGATCGATCTGGCGCGATGCAGACGGATACGTGGGTAGGTGACTATTACGTTGGTTCGAATGGCGTGATGGCTACTAGCACTTGGATCGGCGATCGCTATGTCGATGCGAGCGGTAAGTACGTCGCGGGAATGCAGAAACGAGCGTGAGCCTAACATCTTCGCGCCCGAGAATTCTGATGGGAGCCATACGTACGAAACGGGCTTCGTACCAGCTACGCTCTCGTCTTGTTCGAGCGACCCGAATCCAGGAGTTCGTTCAGTCGATCCGTTCTTCTTTCTTCATGTTGATATATTCGAGCAGTTCGCTACGCTTGTGAATGCCGACCTTGTCGTAGATGTGGCGAATATGCGTATTGACCGTGTGTGGTGAGATGACGAGTTTCGTCGCGATGTTGTTGACCGTATTCCCACGTGCGATCAATCTCAAGATCTGGCCTTCACGTTCGGATAACTTGAATTCGGTGATGATCTGACCGCAGATCGTATCAACCTCTGATGGCGCGACGGGGGAAGTGGTGAGCGCGATGAAGCGAGACTCACATTTGACGATGGGGATCAGTACGAACGCGAGGACGCAGATGAACACGAGCGTTGTAGGATTCACCGCGAATTGCGCGATCTCCGGGTTGTTCTCGTAGAAGAGACCAAGACAGTTGCCGAGCGCGATACCGATGCGGATAGTGGCGACCGAGAAGGCGATCGCGAGCGCGGGCGCGAAGAATCCGCGGCGCATCAAGGTTCCGAAGTACATGATGAGCGATATCTCCAAGAGCGATGAGACGCTCAAGCCGACGATGAAGGCGAGCGGATAGAGCGAGCTATGGCTCTGGAATAGTGCGAGTCCGATGATGGCGAAGACCAGATAGAACGGGAAGAGCTTGAACATCGAAGCCTTCGCTTTGAGCATGACGCTCAATCCTGACACGGCGAGGATGAGCAGCGCTCCTGCCACCACGCCGATGACGAAGATGTATTGTCCTACATAGAATCGTTCCCATGGCACGATGGCGACCAAGTAGTAACATGCGATGCTCGTGAAGCAACCCACGCTGCATACGGCTGCGACGCTTGAGAAAGCGGGTCGTACGGTATCGCGCGGCAATAAGACAGGGTAGGTAGCCGGGATCTTCTTGTGCGCGCACAAGAGCACACCTGATATCGCGACAAGAGCGATGACGAACAACGGTGAGAAACTGGCCGGGATGAAAAGATCGATCAGCATCGAGACGAGCACGGTCGCGCCGAACGTGGCGCCGATGTGAACCACCGAGAAATTCGCTCGCGCTCGCGTGAGCGCTTCGCCCCAGAGGATCCACATGAGACCTTCGAGCGCGCCAGCGATGAAGCTGGTCGCATAGACCACGAACGTATTCAAGATGAGAGGGGAGCCATAGAGCAGAAGAGCTGAGGCGACCACGAGCAGGACCGTGATGACCTCTGGCATCCATGTATGATCCGAGAGATGCTTCGTACGTCCGAGATAGAGCGCCGTGACCACCATCGCTACAGCGGTTCCCACGAGATTCACGAGCCACGAGGTAGTGACGCCGGCGGTGAGTAAGTCGGTCTTGAAGAAGCTATCTGGGCTGAACCACGTGAGGTAGTGGTAGGCCATCAGCAACGAGAAGCCAAGATACTTGAGCGCTGGATGAATGCTCGCGAGCTTGTCTACGACCGGCTTGCGTGTCTCGCTCGCGTCGGAAGCGAGCGAGACGCCATCATTCGAAGGCGCGCTCGTTGCGTCGTCAATGGCGCTTTCAGTGGCGTTCGGAGTCGTTCGCATGGGGTGATCAACCTCTTTTTTTCAGTCACTATCGGTCGAAGAATGCACGATAGCGGCAAGTCCCTTTTTCCTTCATCCCATAGTATCAGCTTACAGATCGTCTGGTCAGGGGCATCACTAGTTTTTCAGTATGTCTCTCATCACTAGAAATGCGTTGCTCCCCAGTTTGATCGCATATCCATAATCATTCCCATTTTGCGATGCGGCCCTGAACGCGTTCATACAAGATGTTTTCATCGGTTCAACAGACAGCTTACAAATTCATTCGTTGATTCATGATTCCCTTCGGGCGCACCTAAGATGAGGTCGAGAACCATGAGTCAACCATGAAGGGGTAAAGAGGCGAAGAAGGAAAGAAAGGGAACCGCAAGGAGGACGCTCACGCGAGCGCTTCGAAGTTAGAAGGATGAAAGGGGAAGCCATGTCATTGATGGCAAAGAGCAAAGGAGAGGTCACGTATCGTGATATCTCCACGTTCCATAAATGGGCGCTCGTGATCTTGATCTCCATGGGATCATCGATCATCTACGCGCCAATGTATCTGAAGAATGTATTCTACGATCCGCTGATGCAAGCGTTGGGAGCCACCAACGCCGATCTGGGCTTGATGGTGTCCATGTACGGCATCGCGGCGATGATCTGTTATCTACCATCTGGTATCGTCGCTGACAAGTTCCGCATGCGTACGCTCGCGACGGTCGGCTTCCTGGCGACCGCGGTCTTGGTATTCATCTACGCGACGCTTCCGTCGGTTCAAGTTTGTTTCGCGCTGTTCATCGCGATGGGCGTGACCTCGATCTTGATCTGGTGGGGCACACGCTTCAAGGTCGTTCGACTTTGCTGCGAAGAGGATGAATATGCATCCAAGATCGGTATCTCTTATTCGATCTACGGTGTGACCGGTCTGGTCATCGGCCTTATTAATGCAGGCATCATCGCTTCTATCGCCAACACCGCAGTGGGCGTTCAGGTCATGCTGGTGTTCTTGGCGGTCGTCATCGCTGTTCTCGGCATCATCGCGTTCTTCATCATTCCCGACTTCAAGGGCGAGATCAACAAGGATGCTAAGCTCTTCAGCCTCAAAGAGGCTGTCCAGGCATTCAAGCATCCTGGCGTCATCTGGGCTTGTATCGCTTACTTCTGCGTATACGCGGTCTATCAGGGCGCTACCTACACCACGCCGTATCTGACGCAGTGCTTCGGAGCAGATGGCAATCTCGTTAACGTGATCGGCCTCATTCGTACCTATGGTATCGGTCTGCTGGCAGGTCCTATCGTCGGCTTCATCGCTACGAAGATAAAGAGTCCTTCGAAGGCTATCATCGGTGGCTTCATCTTATCCATCGCGGTCCTGTTGGGCTTCATCTTCTACCCGCACGATCCGAATGGCGTGATGATCGTATCCATCATGGTCGTTCTGTTCGGCTTCGCGACCTACGGTGCGTTCTCGATCGGTTCTTCGCCTCTGTCCGAAGTGAAGATCCCGATGCAGATCTTCGGTACGGCAGCTGGTCTGCTCTCCGTGATCGGCTTCCTGCCTGACGTGTTCATTCACACTTGGTATGGCTCCATGATCGACGCACAGGGCATCGCGGCATTCAACGGCATCTTCTGGATCGAGATCGCGCTCGCCGTGGTCGGCATCTTCTGCCTGTTCATGCTGCTCCGTTCCATCAAGAAGCATCGCAACGACATCGTTGAAGAGGAGATCGCTTCTGAGATGATGGCTGACGCGCAAGACCAAGAGTCGCGCGCCGCTCAGATCGTCGCAGACGAGCAGGGTATCGCCAAAGATGCGGTCGAGCTCGATCAGCACGCACAAGACGCACTGAAAGCGCAAGAAGCACGAGATGCTTAAGCGCACGGGCGCACCATCCCTCCCCGGTCTCGGGGAGGGAGCGCTCGAGATCTTCGTAAACCCTATCGACCCTCGGGGCATTTCGATCGAGATGCCCCGACGAAGAAGGAGAATCCCATGAACAAGCTCGATGTACTAGCGCGCATCAATCCTCAGATGAGAGCTGTGCTCGCGAAAGAGGACACCCTTGCGGGCGATGCGAATGACACCTCGGGTGGATTCGAGGTCATGCGCGAGAACTATGTGCTCGGTCGTTCATTTTGGGTCGAGGGTGGACCGACCATGAAGCTCTCGTTTGACGAAGAGCTGGAAGGTCCTCACGGTGCGCTTTCGGTCCGGTTCTATTATCCGACCGAGGCGAGCGTGGCGGGCAAGGATGCTGGCCAGCCGAAGACTCCCTGTATCGTTTACGTGCATGGTGGCGGCTTCGTTTTAGGAAATCTCGAAACGCACGATCGAATCTGCCGCATACTTGCAGAGAATACGGGCGCCATCATCGTGGCGGTCGATTACCATCTTTCGCCCGAGGCGAAGTTCCCCTCCGCGGTCGAGGAAGTGGCATTCGTCGCTCAATACCTTCACCAAGAGGGAGCAAGTTATGGGATCGACCCCGAGCGCATGGGCTTCGCAGGCGATTCGGGCGGTGCGCATCTGAACCTCGCGGCCACGTTCTATCTTCGCGATACCTTGGATTCGATCGATCATATCAAGTGCCTGTTGTTGTATTACGGCTGGTTCGGTCTGACGGATTCGTCTTCCATGCGATTGCTCGGTGGCCCATGGGATGGGCTCGCAGAGGAAGACTGGATGTTCTATCAGCAGCTCTATGCGAATGATATCGAAGCGCTGAAGACATCCCCGTATGCGAACTTGTTCCTCAACGATATGACCCACGACATGCCTGCTTGCTATATCGCGGCAGCGGAATACGATCCGCTCTTGGACGATTCATCAACGCTCGCTGCGATCTGCGATCAATACGACATCCCGTATCGCTACGAGATATTCGAAGGCGTGATCCATGCGTTCTTGCATTACACCAAGGCGCTCGATGCGGCCAACGATGCGCTCGAGCACGGGGCGACCTTCTTCAAAGAGCAGCTCGGCATCGAGGAGCCGGGCTTGGCCTAGCGGCCTTCCATCAAGCAAGACGCTCGCACTAGCGAGCTTGCAAGAAGCCTCGATGTGGTCGAAACGCGAAGCGGATCGATCCGGTCGAGACACGAAAGTAAAGCAACTATCAGGCGAATGCCGGTAGCACATTAAGGAGGAAAACAATGGATTTCAAGTTAAGCGTCGATCAGGAACTCATCGTTCAAGCGTATCGCGAGTACATGGAGAGCGAGCCCTGGGAGCAGTACTTCCAGGAGTGTGACGAAAAGCACGAGTACCCGCTTCGTTGGGTGAAGGGTCTGTGCGAACTGGGCTTCGACCAGATCATGCTTCCCGAAGAATACGGCGGACTCGGACTCGAGCAGCCTTTGGTCACGCTCATGGCGGTATATGAGGTCCTTGGACAGTACGGTGGTCCGACCTACGTCCTCTATCAGCTTCCCGGCTTCGAGACCATCATCCGTGAAGGCACGCCCGAGCAGATCGAAAAGGTCATGGCGTATCTCGGCACTGGCGAGCAGATCTGGAATTCGGCTTGCACCGAGCCAGGCGCAGGTTCTGACGTTTCGAGCCTCACCACGAACTACAAGCGTCGCGACGGCAAGATCTATCTGAACGGCACGAAGACCTTCATCACCTCTTCCAAGGGCGTCAAGTGGCTGGTCATCATGGCGAAGAACGCTGACGATCCGAGCGTCTTCACTGAATTCATGGTGGATATGAGCAAGCCGGGCATCGAACTTGGCCCGCTGGATAAGCTTGGTCTGCGCATGGATAGCTGCTGCGAGGTCTATCTGAACGATGTCGAGCTCGACGAATCCGACATCTTCGGCAAAGAGGGCAATGGCTTCAACCGCGGCGTTGGCGACTTCAACTTCGAGCGTTGGCTGGTCGGTGCATGCGACTACGGCAATGCGATCTGTGCTTACGAAGATGCGCTGCGCCATGCGAACTCTCGTGAGGCGTTCGGCAAGACCATCGGTCGTTTCCAGCTCAACCAGCTCAAGATCACCGAGATGACCATCCGTTTGGACGCCATGAAGAACATGCTCTATGAAGCAGCTTGGAATGCTGATATGAACAACGGCGAATTCGATGCGGGCGAGGCTGCGATGTGCAAGTACTACTGCGCGAATGCCGCGTTCAAGGTCGTCGACGACGGCATGCAGATCATGGGCGGCATTTCGGTCGCGAGCGAGCATCGCATCAATCGTTTCTGGCGTGACCTGCGTGTCGACCGCATCTCTGGTGGCACGGACGAGATGATGATCCTCACCACCGCGAAGAACGCGCTCAAGAAATATCGCTAAGCCAGCTTCGAACAAGATCACAAGGAGGAAGCATCATGGCAATTCCAACTGAAAAACCCAGTTTCGGCGTTCTGGATGACGTGAAGATCGTCTTCGCAGCGATGGAGGAAGCGGTTCCTCGCGCATGCAACATCATGGCAGACTGGGGTGCAGACGTTACTTGGCTCGAGAACACGGGCTATGGCGATACGGTTCGCGATGCGAAGAACGCAGCGCAGGCCGAGCGCCGCAACTGCCGATCGGTAGCGCTCAATCAATTCACGCCCGAGGGCAAAGAGGTCCTCTTGAAGATGCTTGAAGACACCGATATCTTCTTCGAGTCCTCCAAGGGCGGCACGTGGGATCGTAAAGGTTTCACCGATGAGGATATGTGGGCCGTGAATCCCAAGCTCGTCATCGTGCACTGCTCCGGTTTCGGCAAGTTCGGCGATCCGGATCGCGTGAAGCGTCCGGCATACGATGGCACGGTCGGTCCTTATGCGGGTTTCACCTGTCAGAACGGTACTCCAGAGCAGCCGATGATCACGATGCCGTATTCAGGCGACTACATCAACAGCTATCTCTTGATCGCAGCGACGTTGGCAGCGCTTCACAAGGTCGATCGCACTGGCCAAGGCGAGAGCATCGACTGGGCGATGTACGAGGGCATCATGTACATGAGCCAGTACTATCTGGTCGACTACCTCAACGACGGCATCAAGTGGCCGCGCGCAGGTGCTCGCAATCAGAACCTCTGCGGCATCGGCGTGTACAAGTGCGCCGACGGTTTCATCGCGCTGAACCTCTTCGGCATCAAGCAGAACAAATGGATGCTCGAGACGCTCGGCATGGGTGATGTTTGGGGGTCTCCTGAGGTTCCTGATGATACTGCATCGCTCTGGCTCTCCATGCCCATCGCGCCAGAATTCGAGCGCAGGCTCGAGGGATGGCTCGCTGAACGCACCAAGCTCGAATTGGAGGATATCCTGGCCGAGCAGGGCATCGCAGCCCAAAGCGTTTACGAATTCGAGGACATGGTGGCTGATAAGCACATGCAAGCACGTGGCAACTTCGTCGAATGGGAGACCAAGGACGGCGATACCTTCAAAGGCCTTTCGCCCATGCCGCGCTTCGAACAGACACCGGGTCAAATCTGGCGTCCGATGCCCGAACAGGGTGGCGATACCGTCGACGTATTGACCAAGCTCGGCTATACGCGCGAACAGATCGATCAGATGGCCGAGAATGGTGTCGTCAAGATCGGTTGATCGATCGCATCATGCGACTTGGTTCAAAAGAGCGAGATCGCATGAACAGCCTCGACCCCCATCATCCTCCTTTTTCATTTGGTGAAACTTCTCGAGGCTTAAAAGACTGGATCCCCCTTGAGCGTGCGCTCGAGGGGGATTCCCTGGGGAGAGCTTGATGGGATCTTCCCGCTTGCGCAGGATCACCGATCAAGATCCTGTGATGATCAATCAGTGTTTTGAAAGGGGAGCGAAATGACGGACATCGTAGGAAATGAGACGTTGCGCGACCTATGGCAAAGCGTGGTCGATCGAAAAGGGCGAAGGCATTTTCTCACCTTTCAGAATAGGGTCGGCGATGTTTTCGATTATACGTACGCTGCGTTCGATGAAGACGTGAACCGCATTGCCAACGTATTTTTGTCGCTCGATATCCAAAAGGGCGATCATGTTGCCCTTCATCTGCACAGCTCGCCCGAATTCTTGATGTGCTTGTTCGGTCTGGCTAAGATCGGAGCCGTCGCGGTACCGATCAACGAGCAATACCTTGCCGATGAGGCTGAGTATATCTTGGATAATTCAGATTCTGTTTGCGTCGTGGTCGAGCCTCTGTTCTATGAGACCTATCAAGAACTCATGCAGCGTGGCCACTACTTTCCGAAAGGCGTGCTCGTTGCTCGTGCTGGTAGCGAATCGCCTAAGAGCAGCATCGATTTCTCGAAGATATACACCGCGCCTGGTACGGTGGAAGAAGGCCAGCAGGGTATTTACGATTTTTGGAGCATGCGTTGCGAAGAGTCAGCCGTGCTTCGTGATTCATGCGAACTTGATTCAGAAGACCCCGTGCAGATCATCTACACTTCGGGCACGACGTCGCGCCCGAAGGGCGTGCTCTTGACACATGCCAACATGGTCTTCTCTGGTTTGTATGGCGATTGGGAGGTCTCACTGCGCGGTAGCGATCGTGTTCTTACCTCGATGCCAGCATGTCATTCGAACTTCCAGCTGGCTGCGTTGATGCCGGTCATCACGGCTGGCGCTTCCATCATCATCATCGAGAAGTATTCGGCGAGCAAGTTCATGGAGCAGGTCCGTCATTATGGCGCAACGGTCATCCAGTGCGTCGCGATGATGCTGCGTACCATGCTGCTGCAGCCGGTCGATCCTGAAGAGAAGAACCATCAGGTGCGCGAGGTGCTGTATTTCATCACCATTACCGATGCGGAAAAAGAGGAATTCGAAGAGCGCTTCGGGATGAAGATCATGAACACCTACGGCTCTACGGAATCGATCGGATGGGCTATCACCGATCCGCCCGTGGGTGCGCGCAACTGGCCATCTGTGGGCAGACCAGGACTTGGTTATGAAGCACGCATCGCTGGTGTCGATGACAGGGAACTGCCTCACGGAGAAGTGGGCGAGATCCAGATCAAGGGCGTGCGGGGGCGTTCGATCATGCTGGGGTATTACAACAATCCCGAGGCAACCGAGAAGACGTTCTCTTTAGATGGCTGGCTCAAAACGGGCGATCAGGGCTACCAGGATGATGACGGATGGTTCTATTTCGTCGATCGCAAGGTCAACATGGTGAAGCGCTCCGGTGAGAACATCTCGACGACCGAGCTCGAAGAGATACTGGAAGAGCATCCTGCTATCGCTGAAGCTGCGGTCATCGGCGTGCCCGATCCGATCCGCGATCAAGCTATCAAGGCCTTCGTTCGCTTCGCTCCTGGCCAGGAGCTGACCTTAGAAGAGGTCGAGCAATACTGCAAAGAACGCATGGCTTCGTTCAAAGTGCCTTCATTTTATGAGGTCGTGGATGATTTTCCGCGCACCTGCAGCATGAAGATCGAGAAGAAGCTCCTGGGCTAGGCGCCTCAGAACCGCCCACTCCGAACTCTGCGCCCATCGTGCGCAGGTCCTAACGTCATACCATGAAAGAGGTGACGGACGTCATGTCTATCAGTACCGCTATCGTCGGAAAAGAATTCGGTCCGTTCGAGCGGAGCTACGATTTCCGCGATCTTGAGATCTGTGCGCTCGGATGCAATGCTGGATACGATGGCATCACCGATCTTGAGTATTTGAACGAAGGCGATGCTCACGATCCTCATCTTGCGGTCTTGCCGATCTTCGGTGTTCCACTCACCGTCAATGAAGAGGTGACGCGCACGCTCGATTACGGGTACGACTATTCTGGGTCGCTCCACTACGGTTTCGAGATCCGCATTCATGCGCCGTTCAAGATGGCCGATCAGGTCAAGACCTTCGTCACGCAGGATGCGCTCTACGACCGCGGGGAAGGGCGAGGCTGTCTGTCCAAGCAGACAGGGCGAAGCTACGGTAGCGATGGTAGGCATCTTTGCACGGTCGAGACCTGGGATGTTTGCATCAACGATGGTGGTTGGGGCGGCCCCAAACCTCCACAAGACATCGTCGAGATACCGGATCGTCCGGTCGATGCGACGGTCACTGAATTCGTTCCGTACAACATGCCGCTCATCTATCGACTCATGGGCGACTGGCATCAGCAGCATATCGATTGGTCATATACCGAGCAAAGCGGCTACGATCGCCCTATCGTTCATGGCGTGTGTCTTGGGGGTTTCGCGATGCGCCATCTCATCTCTACCTGGATCCCAGGAGAACCCGAGCGCATGACGCGTTTCAAGACACGCATAACCTCGCCGGTGATTCCAGGACAGATGCTCGTGACGCGCATGTGGCAGGTTGCAGAGCGTCGCGTCATATTTCAGCTGGTCGATGTTGACGCCCAGGTAACAGGCGCAAAGCCACATCTCAACTATGGTATATTTGAATGGAACTAAGACGGTAGATGCTCATGCAACGTACGATCAAAAAGATAACCAAAGCAGTCAGTCCGCCCGTTGTGGCGACCGCTTCCTCTTCTGTCTCTACTCAGGTCGGTAGGGACGATCTGGCGACCAATGCCGTTACTGACGGGGTCGCTTCTAAGGTCAAGCACGTTGTCCACAAAACGATCGACGACGTCGCTATGACCCCCTTCTTGCGTAAGATCACGTTCTTCTCGAGCGGTGGCTCGTTTCTTGATGGATATGTTCTTGCTATCATCGGCGTAGCGCTCACGCAGATCACGCCGCTCTTCGCTCTCGATACCATGTGGAGCGCCGCAGTAGGCGCTTCGGTCTTTCTCGGAATCTTCTTCGGTACCATCTTCGGTGGTTGGCTGACCGACCTGGTCGGTCGACGCGTCATGTTCATCATCGATGTGGTGGCCATCGGGGTCTTCTCGGTACTCTCGATGTTCGCATCCGATCCGTTGCAGCTGGTCCTTGCGAGATTCTTCATAGGCGTGTTCGTAGGTGCGGATTATCCTATCGCCACCTCGCTCATCGCGGAATTCACTCCGAAAGCGCATCGCTCGATCTCCATGGGCATGGTCTCTGCTGCGTGGTACCTCGGCGCCACCGCAGCTGCTGTTGTCGGCTATTTTCTCTTCTCGATCGACGGTGGTTGGAAATGGATGCTCGGAAGCGCGGTCATCCCGTGCATCATCTTGCTGATCGGGAGGCATGATATCCCCGAATCCCCGCTTTGGCTACAGAGCAAAGGGAGGATCGAAGAAGCGCGTGCGGTCATGGATCGCGTGTTCGGTACGGATATCGAGCTGAACGAGCCAGAGCGCAAGGTGAAGACCTCTTTAAGGCTCATCTTCAAAGGTGGATATCTGAAGCGCATCGTATTTCTCGGCATCTTGACCTTGTGTCAGGTCGTCCCGATGTATGCGATCTACACGTTCGGCCCCGATATCATGACCGCGTTCGGCCTGGGTGAAGGCCATGAGGCGATCCTCGGTGAAAGCGCAGTGAGCCTCTTTTTCTTGATCGGCACCATTCCGGCGATGTTCTGGCTCAATTCCATCGGAAGAAGGCCGCTCCTCATCGGCTCGCTCTTCTTCATGGCGATCGGCCTCATCATCTTGGGCATCTTCCCTACGGCACCCATCTGGGTGGTCATCATCGCGTTCGGTCTGTACGCATTCTTCAGCGGAGGGCCTGGTATCTTACAGTGGCTCTATCCGAACGAACTCTTCCCGACCTCGGTGCGCGCGTCTGCTGTGGGCATATCGATCTCGATATCACGCATCGGCACCATCATCTCCACCTATGGTACCCCGCTCTTCCTTGAGAGCTTCGGTGTCGGTCCTACGATGTTGGTAGCGGCGGGGTTGGTCGTTCTTGGTCTGGTGCTTTCGATCTTCATGGCGCCAGAAACACGAGGTAAGTCCTTGCATGAATCGAGCACGCTCCATCACGGCTGATGTATCGGTCATCATCTGGTGGTAGGCTGTCCTTATGTCCGAGCAACACTACAAGCTGATCTCGCGTGATCCGATCATCTATTCGATCAATGTTCGTTTCAAGAATCTGGGCGATGGTGTCTCTAACATCTATTTGATCCACGATTCGGACGAATGGCTCATGATCGATTCAGGTGCTCCTGGCGAGCGTTCTGCATCCGTCATACGCGACGCGCTCTTGGAGATCGGCGTCGATATGAGCAAGCTCAAGCTGTTCTTGACCCATCAGCATTTCGATCATTCCGGCCAGGTGAACCAGCTCTTATTGCCGGGAACGACCATCTATGGATCGCGCATCGGATTCGAGATCAGATCCGAGGATCGAGCATCGAATATCAACGAGCTCTTCTATCGCCGTATGCTCGCTATGGGCAGCAGTCCTGCGGATGCTCAGGCGTACGAGGAATGCAATAGGGAGACGGTGTTCATCGATGAGGATCGTTTCGATATTCGATACGTGCAAGAGGGCGACACCATTTCGGTGGGCGATCGGACACTGACCGTTTACGAGACGCCGGGCCATTCACCTGATTCGCTCGTTTTGTTCGATGCGGATGCGCGTGTGTTGTTCAGCGGCGATCATGTGCTCACCGTCACCACGCCAGCTATCGATGCTTTCTTCACGGGGGAGGATAGTTACGCCATTTATCTCGAGAGCCTTGAGAAGATGCACGGGCTTGATCCCGAACTCGTGCTTCCCGGCCATGGCGATCCGATCACGCAAGGCTTTTCCGATCGTATCGATAGGATCATCGAACGCAAGAACGAGCGCAGACGTGAGGTGTTGCGTGCTATCGCTGCACATCCTTACTGCACGGGTGAGACCGTCGCTCGGCTTTGCTGGAAGCGTATCGATCCCGAGCAATGGTACAAGCTTCCTGCGGTCGCTCGTTATTATATGCTCCTCGAAGCGTTCGTTATGATCCAGACGCTCGTCGCGCATGGGATCGTGCAGCGTTTACCGCTTTCGGATGACGGGATCTATCGCCTTAAAGCGGTGAGCGTGTTCTGATCACATCGAGAGAAGTCCAGGTGAAGGACGCATCCTATACGAAAAGGCACCCGTTGCCAGGTGTCTTTTCGTATCTCTAGGAGGGGGTATGGGTTGGATGTTCGTTCGGCCGTATGGCGTTCTTAGCGGCCGACCCACTTGGGGTCGCGCTTTTCGGTGAAGGCCAAAGGACCTTCGATGCCATCCTCGGTCTTCTCGAGGAAGCGATAGGCAGCATCGCAGAAGCGCATCGCGTCCTCTTCGCTCATCTGATCGCTCGCATGAACGAGGAACTTGGTCCACTTGAGCGCGAGCGGTGCGTTCTGAAGGATCTGATCTGCGATCTCGAGAGCCTTGTCCATCACTTCTTCTGCAGGAACCGCATAGTTGATCAAGCCGAGTTCCTTAGCTTCGGGTGCTTTGATCTTCTTGCCCGTGAGCAACAGCTCCATGCAATCCTTACGATTGATGTCACGTGCGAGACGGACGATGCCGCCGGTCGAAGCGATGATGCCCAAGCCGACTTCGGTGAAGCCGAACTTCGCATTCTCGTTCGCGACGACGATGTCGCAGGAAAGTGCGATCTCCAGACCGCCACCTGCAGCGCTTCCGTTGACCGCTGCGATGATGGGCTTGGAAGAAGTGCGTGCGGTGATACCACCAAAGCCATGTTCGGTGACCGTTTGGCATTCGCCGCCTTCGGAAAGCTCTGCGAGATCTTCGCCAGCGCAGAATACCTTGCCCGTGCCAGTGATGATGATCGCGCGAACCGCCTTGTCTTCTTCGGCGTGGTTCATGATGTTCTCCATCGCACGAGAAGTCTCGCCGTTCAGTGCATTCGCGACATCAGGACGATTTATGCGCATGATCAGAAGACCGTCGTCACGAAGTTCGGATACGACCGTATCGGTTCCGTAGTAGTCTGCCATGTTGTTCCTCCTATTACGTATATGAACATATGCATGTTCGATTTGCTGAACACGTTCACTATAGTAGGGTCGAGGCAAAAAAAGCGCATCGCAAGAGGTTTGGTATCATATCGTTAGTTTTAAACGGATCACTCACTAGTTATTAAGTAGAGCATCTTGAGGCCCTGTTCGATCGCGCTTCATGCGCCTAAAAGAGTCGAGCGGGATCATCGAAGAGGGAGGGGCATCCTTGATGGATCATCAGAAGGTCACGTACCTGGTCGAAGACGGTGTCGCCATCATCTCCATGGTGTGCGAGGCGAATCTCAATGCACTCGATATGCAGATGGGTGCAGAACTTCTCGATGTGATAACCACTGCCGAGAACGATGATGCAGTGAAGGTGCTCGTGATCAAAGGACTTCCTCGTGCGTTCTCTGCGGGTGGAGATGTGGCGATGCTGCATGGCGTGATCGAGTCGGGCGAGCCGATCCGCATGGATGCCATGATGGAGAAGAACAGCATCATCAGCGATAAGCTCAAGAAGATGGACAAGCTCGTCATCGTTTCTGCGGCTGGCGCGATCGCTGGTGCGGGCGTGAGCTTGGCTCTTTCAGGGGATCTGCTCGTTTGCGCCGATGATGCGAAGTTCATCTTAGCGTTCATCAATCTGGGTCTTGTGCCCGATATGGGACTCACGTACTTGCTCTCGAAGACCATCGGTCCGGCTCGCACGATGGATCTTGCGGTAACGGGACGACCTCTGAAAGCGACCGAAGCGTACGATCTGGGGCTCATCCATCGCATGGTGCCCGCAGATATCCTGGACGAAGAGACGATGAAGCTCGCGCGCCAACTCGCTCACGGGCCGCTCGTTGCGTACAAGAACATCAAGAAGCAGGTCTATACGGCCAACTATGCCGACTATGCCGCCTGGATAGCCGATGTCGAAGTGCCGACACAATGCGAGTGCGCCGATACGCGCGATTTTCGCGAAGGAGTCCATGCGTTCATCGAGAAGCGTCGCGCGGAATTCAGCGGCCAATAAGAAACGTGTAGGCTCGACCGAACGGCAGCCAAGGGGTGGCGCGAGGTAAGCCAAAGCGAATATGAGAGATCCGCTTTGGCGCAGCGAAAGCTAGCTCGAATGAGCGACGCGTCGAGCAAACCTCTTGGGTGTTGTTCGGTCGAGCGTGGCTTCATTCGCCCGATGAGGCGGCCATGCGTGCGATCGCATCGCTCGATGTTTGGATCTTCGCTTCGATACGCTCTTTCTTGTCGCCCGTTGCAGGCGTGGGTTGGTAGTTGTTGCTCGAGCTGATCGAAGAGATCGAGCAGGGGATGACGGTCGTGCTATCGGTGGTGGCGCTATCGCCCTGGACCGTGAACGTGGCTTGGAAGATCATGCAATCCTTGTCGCTCGGGTTCTTGTTCCCTCCGAAGCAGAAATTGCCCAGACTGTAGACGATCGAATGACCGTGGTATTCCTCGATGCCTTGGATCACGTGAGGATGCGAGCCGACCACGATGGTCGCACCCGCATCGATCGCGGCATGGCCAAGTTCCATCTGGACGCTGTCAGGCACGGTCTCGCGTTCAGTGCCCCAATGCGTGAACACCACGATGACCTGAGCACCTTCTTCTTTGGCCGTGTTGATGTTGTTCAGCATCTCATCCTTGATACCGATGCCTGCAGCGAGTTCATAGGTTCCGATGAGCGCGACCTTAACGCCCTTCACATCGATATAAGCGATGCGGTCGTAGCCGAACGTCGGGATGCCCACGGCCTCAACGGCCTCGATAGTATCGGTGTAGCTCTTCTCGCCGTAATCTTTGGAGTGGTTGTTGGCCAGCGATGCCGCATCGACGTTGCCTTCGACGAGGATCTGGGCGTATTCCGCGGGCGCCTTGAAGGCGAAGGTCTTGTCGGCGCGCGTAGTGGAGTCGGTCAGCGTACCCTCCATGTTCACGATGGTCGCATCGTCAGCAGCGAAGATATCGGCTACGTTCGCGAGGAAGTACGCAGGATCGCCCACTGCCTCGTATTTCGCGTTGAAGCTCGTGGAGCGATCGAAGTTCTCGTCCGTGCCGAGCGTGCAATCGCCAGCGAAGGAGAGGGTGATGGTCTGGGCTTCAGGGGCTGCTTTGTCCGAAGCGGGAAGTGCGCCACCGTCTTCTCCTGCAGTGGAGCCGGAGGAGCATGAGCCGATCGCGAACGCTATGGCGGTGATCGCAACCAGCGCGAAGATGATCCAGATGATGACCGAAGAGCGCTTGCTCGGCAAGTTGTTGTGAACTGAGTTCGAGGGCGCGCTTTTGCGCGGTCGGTCCGTTCGCGGGGAGATGACTTGTTGGTTTGTGACGCTGCCTGCCCGTTGTTCGTTTCGAGGGGTAACTCGATCTCGAGAGGGACGAGCAGATGACGCCCGCTGCTTTGGTGCCGTGTCGCGGGCGCTGCCGCCGCGCGTAGGGCGTGCGGGACGATCCGTACGCTTGGTCGGCTTCTTCGTTTGCTGGCGAACTCCTCTTTTATCGTGTGAATCTGGCATACGAGACCTTTTCTTAGTAAGCTAGACTTCATGGTAGCAAAGATGCCGCATCAACTAGCCTAAAAGGCCAGTTGGCTGTGGTGTATCGCCAAGAATCAGGAGGGCAGCGGCCCATGATCACGAAGAAGACTCCGCAAGATATCGAGGCTATGGCCAAAGCGGGTGAATTGAGCGCGAAAGCGCTGCGCGTTGCGGGAGCTGCGGTCGCGCCAGGCGTTTCAACGCTCGAACTCGATCGGGTAGCGGAAGAGGTCATTCGGCAGGGTGGCGGCATCCCTGCGTTCAAAGGCTATGGCGGCTTTCCTGGTTCCATCTGCGCATCCGTGAATGACCAGATCGTTCACGGGATCCCTTCGAACGGCATCATCCTGCAAGAAGGGGATATCATCTCCATCGATACCGGAGCGACCGTTGCTGGTTGGGTCGGCGATAATGCTTGGACGTTTCCGGTCGGTAAGATCTCGCCCCAGAAGCAACGACTGCTCGACGTGACCGAAGAATGCATGTGGGCAGGTATCGATGCGGCACGGCCAGGAAATCATCTCGGGGATATCGGGCATGCGATCCAGGTCATCGCTGAAGAAGCGGGTTATGGTGTCGTGCGAGAATATGTTGGCCATGGTATCGGGCGGACCATGCATGAAGAGCCCAACGTTCCGAATTACGGGCGTAAGCACACGGGCGTGTTGCTCGAGCCGGGCATGGTGTTAGCGATCGAGCCGATGATCAATATGGGGACGCGCAAGACCAAGCAGATGCCTGACGGATGGCTGGTGGTCACGCGCGACGGGAAGCCATCGGCGCATTTCGAGAAGACGGTCGCCATCACGGAAGAGGGCCCGCGCATCCTCACGCTCGAACCCGATCATCGTCGTCCCGTCGAGAATTAGTTCGAACTTCCGAGTCTCCGTTCAGGATTCAAGAGGTTGAAGAACTTCTCTCTGACACTGAATTCGATATTAAAAAGCATACAGAGCAGCGACCGCATGAGCGCGAAGCGCGAATAGGGAAGCGGGAAGTTCGCAACCTCTTGGATCCTGAACTGGGACTCAAGGACGCACTATTCGTGCGCGCGGGGGTGCGCGGATAGGTATTCCTCGCGCAAGTGCGTCATCTGCACATGTGTATAGATCTGCGTCGTCGCGATGTCGGCATGGCCGAGCATGTCTTGGATCGAGCGCAGGTCGGCGCCACCTTCCAAGAGATGAGTGGCGAATGAATGACGCAAGGTGTGGGGGTGAAGGTTCTTCACACCGATGTTCATGCCTGCGCGGGTCACGATACGATGCACGCTCTGGCGCGTGAGCCTTCCACCGCGTGCATTCAGGAAGAGCGCAGCAGTCGTTGGCGCATTCGTGTTTTCAAGTTCGGGGCGCACGTCGTTCAAGTATTCGATCGTGCGATCGAACGCGATGCCAGAGATGGGCACCATGCGCTCTTTGCTCCCTTTGCCGAATACGCGCAAGAACCCTTCGTCGATGAGCACGTGCGAACGATCGAGGTTGACGAGTTCGCTCACGCGCAATCCGCATCCATACAGCACTTCGAGCATCGTCGCATCGCGCTTGCCGATCGGCGTGGAAGCGTCGATCGAATCGAGCAGGGAAGAGACCTGTTCGATCGAGAGGACATCGGGAAGACGAGCGGGTTTCTTGGGAAGTGGGATGGCTTGCGCAGGATCCGTGTCGACATACCCCTCACGGAGTGCGAACCTATGGAGCCCTTTGATCGCCGAAAGGCGACGCTCGAGGGTCGTGACGGCGTAACCCTCATCGAGTTGCTTCTTCTGGAAAGCGAGGATATCATCACGCTCGACCTGCTCGAGTTGGGTCTTATCGTGCTCTTTCAAGAATTCGCGATAGAGCGCGAGATCCTTCGCGTACGCATCGATGGTGAGCGGGGATGCACCGCGTTCGATAGCGAGATAGGCGAAGTATTCTTCGATGAGCTGTTCCATATCGTTCATGGTAGCATGCGCCAGAAGACGGCTCACTAGCCGAATAAGGCTTTGATGCCGATAGCGATGAGCACGAGGCCGCCGATGATGGTCGCTTTGCTGCCCAGTTTCATGCCGAAACGTTTCCCGATCAGCAGTGCGATGAAACAGCAGACGAATGTCGTCAGGCCGATGATACTGGATGCGATCCCGATATGGATCGATAGCGCTGCGAAGCTCACGCCTACCGCGAGTGCGTCGATACTCGTGGCGATAGCCTGGAAGACGAGCACGGGCACGGTGATGCAAGTCTGGTGTTCTTCGGTCTCTTCGTCAGACTCGTGGAACGCATCCCATAGCATCTTGCCGCCGATGAACCCGAGGATGATGAAGGTGATGATCCCTGCATAGTTATCGATGAAAGCGCTGATGAGCGACCCAGCGAAGAAGCCGATCACGGTCATGCCCGCCTGGAACACACCGAAGAAGACCGGCATGAGGAACCGATGGAGCTTATCGCTGCCACGATAGGCGAAGGCGTTCGAAATGGTGACCGCGAAGGCGTCCATCGAAAGCGCGAGGCCGAGGAGAAGTAGTTCAAGAATGCTCATAAGTGTTCCTAATGATAAAGAAACTCAGCCGTCGTTCTCAACCATTTATACGAACAAATAGGTCATGTGCATACACGAATTCGTACAAATCTACTATAGTGAATGAACATGATTTCCCGTAAAACCTATAGATAGCGCGAATTAGAGAGGAAAAAGCAATGTCCGAACAAGTCGTAGCTCGTACGAGTTCCCGTAGTCGTTCAGTCGTATACTGCGCTGCAGCTATCGCCTGTATGGCCGTTACCGCATGGGTCACGGTGCCGATCGGTCCTGTTCCGCTGTCGCTCTCTCCGCTCGCTATCTTCTTCACGCTCTTCGCGCTGAAACCGCGCGATGCGTTCATCGCCATCGTTGGGTATGTCGTGCTCGGCGCGGTCGGCTTGCCGATCTTCACTGGTTTTCGTGGCGGCGTGGGCGCGCTGTTCGGTCCCACCGGCGGATTCATCATGGGCTTCGCTATCGGTGCTTGCGTGGTGCTGCCGCTTCGCAAGCTGCTCTCTTCGCGCAAAGCGTTCTCTTCAGAGAACACGATGTCGCTTTTCGGTAGCCAGATCAAGAAAGGCTTTCTGTATCGCAATTTCGTGATCGGAATCGTCTTCGCTGCCGTGTATTACGTTTTCGGTTGGGTATGGCTCATGTTCGTTGGTCAGCTTTCCGCTGGTGCTGCATTCGCTGCTGCGGTCGCTCCCTTCGTCGTACCTGACCTGTTGAAGATGGTGTTGGCGATCTTCCTGGCTCAAGCGGTCGGGGCTGCACGCCGCAAATTCTAAGAGGTGTCGTTTCGCTGCGCGATGACCGGGGGAGGCCGTCGCGGTCGGATCGCTCGATCCGCAGTACCGTCTTCATGCGTATCGTGAGAAGCATCGTTTGAAAAAGGGTGTCGTATGAATCTTTCTCAACTGTATTATTTCAGGAAGCTCGCCGAGCTCGAGCACTACGGAAAAGCTTCAGAAGAGCTGTTCATCACGCAGCCATCACTGTCCAATTCGATCGGCAATCTCGAAAAGGACCTGGGTGTGCCGCTATTCGAACGCGTCGGACGCAATGTGCGCCTCACCTCGTACGGCGCGGAATTCAATGAGCATGTGTGCATCGCGCTTTCCGAGATCGACAAGGCGGTCGATCTGATGAAGCTCTATTCGAGTGGTCTCTCGGGTCAGATCCGCATCGGTGCGGTCATCTCCGTCCAGCGCAATTACCTGCCGCTGCTGCTCAGCTCGTTCCGTAACGAATTCGGCGACAACATCGATTTCGACATTCATCAGGAGACCACGTACGACTGCCTGAAAGGCTTGCTCGATGGCAAGCTCGATGTGGCATTCTGCGGCATGGTGCTCGATGAGCGCGATATCGTGTACGAGCCGGTCATCACGCAAAGCCTGGTGGTGGGCGTTTCTCAGCGCCATGAGCTCGCGAAGCGCAAGAGCGTCACGCTCGAGGAACTGAAGAACTACAACCTCATGTCCTATCGCAAGGAATCATTCGCATCCACGCTGCTCGATGGCTTGTTCAGAAGGGTCGGCCTCACGCCGAAGCAGTCGTTCAACGACGAGATCAGCGCCGCGTCGCTCGTCGTGTCGGAAAGCGATATGGTGGCCATCATGCTCGAGACGCTCGACGATATCGAAACCCGTGGATTCGTCAGCATCCCGATCGAAGATGCGCCAAGTCCTTTCCATACTATTTATATGGCCTATAAGGAGAAGGCATTTCGTAGTTGCGTCACCGATCAGCTCATCGAGTTCGCGCGCAAATTCGCGCAGTTCCCTTCGGGCAAGATCGGTTCGGTCGAAGACTATTATCGTCGCGAACAGATCGAATGTGGGGGCTTCGTGCACAATCGATAGCGACGAGGCTTCAGATAAACACCATTAATAAAAACTATAGGAGTTTGACCGTTGATTCATTCGGATTGGCGGTCAAATTTTTATATCTGGGTATCAAAATGAACACATTCATAGATTAGCGAACATGGTTTCATCTAAAACGCATTCAAGCATCTCTATATCATTTTCAGAGCCTATCGGTTCGCTGACCGCGCCTATTGGACGCGTTCATTAATGGAGTTGATAATTGAGCCAGACTTACTTATGTAGTCGGAGGGATTGATTCAGGGAATTCATCGTCGGCGATATCCTTTCAAATCGTGGTCGGGCATCGATCAAAGAAATGAAAGAGGGGGATACGCGGAAGTCGGACGACCTGAAAAAAGAAAAGGAAGGTAAACATGGCAAATTGGTTCGCTACAGCTCCAGAGGAGCAACTTGCAGGCAAGACCGCTATCATCATGGGCGGTGGTTCTGGCATCGGTAAGGCAACTGCAGAACAGTTCGCAGCTGCTGGCGCAAACATCATGATTTGCGGCGTTCCCGAGCAGATCTGCCTCGACGCTGCTGAAGAGATTCGTGCAGCTGGCGGTAAGGCCGTCGGCATGGTATGCGATGGTACCAAGGCTGATCAAGTACAGGCTATGATCGATAAGACGCTCGAAGAGTTCGGCGATATCGACATGCTCATCTCCACCGCAGGCATCTCCTTGCCTCGTATGAACGCAATGGACGCAACCGAAGCTGATTGGGATAAGATCTTCGCTGTCAACGCTAAGGCGAACTTCTTCCTCGCAACTGCAGTTGCTCGTGTCATGAAGGATAAAGGTCACGGCGGCAAGATGGTTCTCATCTCCTCCCAGCGTGGCATCTCTGCTATGGAGAACATTGCTCTCTACAGCATCACCAAGGCAGCGGTCATGGGCATGGTCCGTTCGCTCGCTGTCGACTTCGCTCCGTATGGCATCACCGTCAACGGCATCGCTCCGGGCTACGTTATGACCCCGATGGTCGAGAAGGTATTCGCTGACAATCCTGCTCAGCAAGAGTACGTATATGGTCGCACCCCGAGCAAGGTCAAGATGGGCTCTCTCGAGGAAATGGCGAACGCCATCTACTTCCTCTGCTCGCCGGTCACTGAGTACACCACCGGTCAGACGCTCATCCTCGACGGTGGCTGGTCCATCCAGTAAAGCGTCATCTTCGTGCAGCTGCTCCAAAGCGGCTGCACTTTTTTCTTCCACTATTCTCATACCTATCGAAAGGGGTACTACATGGAAGGTGTAATGAATGCAATCCACTGCGTAGGTCGTGAAGAGCCATGGCAGTATGTCGAGGATGCTCCTATTCCTCAGATCAAGCCCGATGAAGTTCTGCTGGAGATCAAGGCGTGCGGCATCTGCGGCACCGACCACTCTCTCCATCGTGGCCAGGAAGCGCTGTTCAATTCCTATGACATCACGTTCCCTGCCATCTTCGGTCATGAGTTCTCCGGCGTCATCGCTGAAGTCGGCGAGAACGCACCCGAGAACCTCAAGGTCGGCATGCGCGTGACCGCTAATCCGGTCCTGTTCGACAACACTTGTAGCTACTGCGACAAGGGCATGGTCAACATCTGCGACAACCGTCCGTTCTATGGCACCGACCTGCCAGGCGCATTCGCGAAGTACATGCCGATCCGCGCTACCAATGTCATTCCGCTGCCTGACGATGTTTCGTTCGTTCAGGGCGCTCTCCTCGAGCCGCTGGGTGTTGCGCTCAACGCTGTCGAGCGTGTGCATCCTGAAGCTGGCGACACCGCGCTCGTCATGGGTCCTGGCCCGATCGGCCTGCTCATGATCGCAGTCCTCAAGCAGGCTTACGGCATCCGTAAGGTCATCTGCTCCGGCCTCGCTATGGACACCAAGCGCCTCAAGGTCGCTGAAGACCTCGGTGCTATCACCATCAATGGTTCTGAAGAAGACGTCATCGCTCGCGTTGCAGAGCTCACCAACGGCAAGGGCCCCGAGATCATCCTCGACGCAGCTGGCCACTACACCGTTGCAGAGCAGGCTGTGGAGATGGTCGCTAAGAACGGTAAGATCGGCATCACCGGTCTGCCCGCTCAGGCATCCTCCATCCACATGAACCCGATCGCTATGCGTCAGATCTCCATCATCGGCTCTCGTGCTTACGAGCGTAAGCACTGGCGTCAGGGTCTGTCCCTGCTGGCTAACGGCCTGGACATCTCCCCGATCGCGAGCCACGTTCTTCCTCTGAAGGACTTCGAGCACGGTATGGAGCTCATCGACCTGGGCGAAGGTCTCCGCGTTATCCTCGAGCCGTAATCGAACAGGCTTGAAATAACATTCTCTCCCGTATAAGGGGAAACGCGAAAGCCCCGGTTTCTTACCGGGGCTTTCGTTAAACACGTTCATTTTTCTAGATTGGAGAAATTACATGGCAGGTTTGGAAGGCGTAATCGTCGTTGACCTCACTCAGTATGCGGCTGGTCCTGCGGCCTCTCGCTTGCTCGGCGAAATGGGTGCGACGGTCATCAAGGTCGAACCGTTCACGGGCGACGAACAGCGCACCCAGGGCATGGCTTGGGGCATGAACTATAAGAGCGAATTCGATGACGTCGCATATGACTGCGGCTCGTTCAACAAAGAGTGGACCGCGATCGACTGCAAGAATCCCGAAGGCAAGGAAGCTATGATGCGCCTTCTGGAAAAAGCTGACATCTTCGTCACTTCTTTGCGTGATGGCGCTTTGCAGCGCTTGGGCCTCGATTACGAGAGTCTGCATGCGAAGTTCCCGAAGCTCGTTTGGGCTCAGAATCGCGGCTATGGCGAGTTCGGCCCGATGAAGGACGCGAAGGGCTTTGACGCGACCTCGTTCGCAGCTCGCGCAGGCGTGGCGAGCGCATTCCCGCAAGCGAATGCTCACTACGAGCCGGGCAATTCACCTATCGCATTCGGCGACTGGAACACGGGCTGCGCGCTCACCGCGGGCATCCTGGGTGCTTACGCTGGCGCACTTCGTACGGGTGAAGGCGACAAGGTCACTGCGAGCCTCTACCATGTTGGCACCTGGGCTATGACCTCCGCACTCATCGCAGAGCAGCAGGGCTGCAAGCATCCTAAGGATCGCATGCAGGCCAAGTGCCCGACCAACAACTCCTATCCTTCGAAGGACGATATCTGGTTCCTCATGTGCTTCGGTAACTACAACAAGTATTGCCAGCTCGTCTTCGAAACGCTCGAGATGGATCCGAAGTATTACACCGATCCTGAACTCAACACGCTCGAAGCGCTCGCGAACAACGGCCGCTACGTTGAGGTCGTCGAGGCGATGCAGGAAGCAACGCGCAAGTTCACGTTCGAAGAACTCGAGAAGCGCTTCCGCGAGAATGACATTCCCTTCGAGAAGATCCAGACCGTTGCAGACGTTCTGGCTGACGAAGAAGCATTCGCGAACGACCAGCTCCGTAAGGTGAAGTACGTCAAGCAGGGACCGACCTCTCAGTTCACCGAGGGTGATGAATACATCGTCACCACGCCTCCGTTCCGTATCGGCTCCATTGGTGACCCGGTGCTCTATCGTAGCCGCCCGGTCGGTTACGATACCCGCAAGATCCTGAAGGACGTTGCTGGCTACACTGATGCTGAGGTCGATAAGCTCGCAGCTGACGGTGCGGTCATGGAATACGACGGCGATCCGCTGCCTCCGGAGGTCCTGGAGCCCAGCTATGGTCCTAATTCGAAGAAGAAATAAGGTGGTTTGACTAATGGCAAAGAACACTCCATTTTCTGGTATTACCGTTCTCGACTTTTCTCGTTACCTTCCCGGTGGCTACGCAACGCAGGTTCTCGCTGACCTGGGCGCGACGGTCATCAAGGTCGAAGACACGGGTCTGGGCGACTTCATGCGCCACGACTATCCGACCAAGGGCGGCGGCATCTCTTACTACATCACCGCGCTCGGCCGCAACAAGAAGTCCGTTTCTTTGAACCTGAAGAACGAAGAAGTGGTCGATTGGTTCTTGAAGATGGCGAAGGAAGCCGACATCATCGTCGAGAGCTTCCGTCCAGGCGTTACCGCTAAGCTCGGTATCGATTACGAATCAGTCAAGAAGATCAACCCTGGCATCATCTACTGCTCCATCTCGGGCTATGGTGCTAACGATCCTCGCTCGAAGAAAGCTCAGCACGACCTGAACATGCAGGCTGATGCTGGCTATCTGTCCGTGAACCACGGCTCCACTTCTCCGCTGCATCTTTGCGACCTTTCTTCTGGTATGGTCGCAGGTCAGGCGCTGCTCGCAGCTCTGTATGCGCGCACGGTGACGGGCGAAGGTTCCTACATCGACATCTCGATGTTCGACTGCTTCGTGTGGTGGAACTCTCTGCTCGACAGCCGCTGGTGCTTCAACGATGGCGAATGCAAGCGCGACGACCTCGAGTATCCTTCCACGGCTTACAACGTGTACGAGACCGCTGATGGCGGCAAGCTCGCACTGGGTATGGTCGAGGCGAAGTTCTGGGAGCCCTTCTGCGATGCGATCGGTCATCCCGAGATCAAGCCCACTGGACTCATGCGTCGTTGGGAAGCTCCTGAGGCCTTCGAGATCGTCGAAGAGACCATCAAGAGCAAGACCACCGATGAATGGATGAAGTGGCTCGAGGATAAGGACTTCTGTATCGCTAAGGTCAACTCCAAGACTGAAGCGGTCGAGCAGATCACGCGCGAGAATCCCGAAGCGCTCGCTTGGGTCGAGTTCCCGCACGTCGGTCGTGTGCTGCAGACTGGTCTGCCGCACCATATCTCAACTATCCCAGTGGAAATCTCCGAGTTCGAAGCTCCTTCGATGCTCGGTGAGGACACTGAGATGTACCTTAAGCAGGTCGGCGCAGATGACGCGACGATCGCACGTCTTAAGGAAGAAGGCGGCATCCGTTTGGGTGACGATATTGAGCCTGAAGAGGATCGAGCTCCAGTTAAGCCTGCATAAGGCCGCGATCCCCTCCCAGGAAATCTTTCCTTCCTAGAAGAAATGCCGGCCCTGTGCCGGCATTTCTTTTGGAGAACCTTACTTGATCAACGAACGAAAGGAAACATGATGGACTTTTCACTTACGACCGACCAGGAGCTCTTCATCGAGAGCGCTCGCGAATATGCTGAGCGCTATTTCACGGAAGAAGCAGTGAAGCAAGCTTACGAGGTCGACCATCATATCAGCGTGGAAGCGGCGATGGCTTACCGCGAGGCAGGATTCATGCATCTGGGCCTGCCAGAAGAAGTGGGCGGCATTCCTTGCGATAAGCTCACGCAGATCATCCTGACCGAGAAGCTGCATGAGTTCACGGGTACTGCGCTTCCCTTCACGACCGATACCAACTCCATCACGGACGTGATCGACTTCGGCACCAAAGCTCAGGCACAGCTGATCATGGATGCGATCGAGAACGTCGAGAGCACCTGCATCGCTTGTACCGCTATCTCGGAACCAGCAGCAGGATCCGATAACAATGCGATGACCTGCATCACCACCAAACAACCTGATGGTACGTACCTGCTGAAAGGGCAGAAGACCTGGGTGACGCTCGGTGGTCTTTCGGTCTATACCATCGTCATCGCTAAAGACGAGGATCCGTCCTACGATAACGATAAGTACTCGCTCTGGCTCGTTCCGAACGAGGCTGAAGGATTCACGATCGGCCATCTCGACAAGGTCGGTCAGCAGACCATTCCTTTCGTCGATTGCTTCTTCGACAACGTGGTTCTTACCGAAGACATGCGCATCGGCGCGCCGGGCGAAGGCTGGAAGCTGCTCATGAAGAAGCTCGAATTTGAGCGTTGCTTGGTCGTCGCGCAGGCGCTCGGTCAGGCACAAGCGGTCATGAACGACGCAGGCGCGTATTGCTCCGATCGCATCTGCTTCCAAAAGCCCATCGGCAAGCTGGGCGCGATCCAGGATCATCTGGTCGCTATGGAGAATATCCTCGAGAACGTGCGCACGCGTTTGTATCGCGTGGTGAGCATGCTCGACAATGGTGAATCGACGCGTCTTGAGTCGGCGCTCCTGAAGAGCTATGCATGCCAGAATCTCACCAAGGTAGCAGATCATGCGCTTTCGATCTACGCGGCTATCGGATACACCAAGGAACTGCGCGCCGCTCGCATCTGGGCTGATCTGCGTGGTTATGAGATGGCAGGTGGCACGACCGAGGTCATGGACTACATCGCTGGTCGTCAGCTGGTCAAGAAGTACGCAGCTAAGTAGGACTTAACGACAGCGTAGTGACTCGTCAAAAGGAAGTGTGGCCTGCCACACTTCCTTTTTCATATGAGCATTCACAAGAAGAGTCCGGAACGATCTTGTAACGACGGTCGAATCACCCGCATAACAAGATTCACCATCGCTTTCTTCATCGTTTGATAGATGACATGCGTTTGCGGGGAGGGAAGGTTCGCGCCGCTTGCGCAGCCGCGGTTGGTTGCTGCTCTTCGTCAACCGTAAGCGAGCATCTGTAGGCGCGCACCTTCCCTCCCCGTGCCGATCAGCTATCAACAACAGAAGGGAATGCGATGAGGAAGACCGCACCGCCCTCGGGCGCGTTGAACGCGGTGATATTGCCATCGTTGCCTTCAACGATGGCATGCACGATAGAGAGCCCGAGGCCTGATCCTCCCTTCACGCGTGCGCGCGAGAAGTCCGTGCGATAGAAACGCTTGAACAGCAGCGATGGATTGATGTCGCCGAATCCGACGCCGTTGTCCTTCACGGCGATGATGGATTTGTCTTCAACACCTGAGAGCATGATCTTCACTTCGCCCCCTTCGGGCACGTGCTTGCATGCATTGTCCGTCAGGTTGATGAGCGCTTGCTTCAGGCGGTCGGGGTCGATGAGGATATCGGGTGCTTCGCCGTCGATGGAGAAGGTGATGTCCTTCTTCTGGAAATTCGCGCTCAAGATCTCGCCGACCTCTTCGGCGACGTTCTTGATATTCACGCGCTCGATGGCGGTGGGGGAGTCTTCCTGGATGTGACGCAGGGAGATGAGGTCGTTCACGAGGTTGTTCAGACGCTTCGATTCCGAGAGTGTGATCTGCAAGAAATGCTGGCGCATGGAGAGCGGCATGTCCGGATCCATCATCAGCTCGGCATTGCCGCTGATCGCGGTAAGAGGCGTGCGGAATTCATGCGCCACGTCAGAGATGAATTCGCCTTCGCGCTGCTTCATGAGCGCGATCTCGTCCTTGTACGTTTCTACGGAGTCGATCAGATCCTCGATGGCATGAGAGAGCTCTTCGCTCTCGTAAAGGCCATGACGGATCTTGAACGAGATATCGTAATCGCCCGCTTGGTATTGACGTATGCCGTTAGTGAGCGCACGAAAAGGGTTGCTCGTGAAATATGCGATGAGCAAGCTGAGACAGAACGCGATGCAGCTGATCGGGATGACCAGCAAGAGGATCCAGTGCGATGCGTGGAAGAAATGGATGCCGCACACGCATGCGATGCCGCTACTGAGCGCAGCGAGCAACGTGCAAGTGAAAGCGACGTGAGTTGCGAGCCTCATAGAAGCTTGCCCGCGCTATTTTTTGAAGCGATAACCGTAACCGCGCACGGTCTCGACCACTTGAGGATTGTAGCCAGCCGCTTCGATCTTGTCGCGAAGGCGCTTGATATGCGTATCGACCGTTTTCGTTTCGGTGATGAATTCCCAGCCCCACGCCTCGCGCAACAGATCTTCGCGCGAGACCACTTTGCCAGCATTGTGCATGAGGCAGCTCATCAGTTCGAATTCGCGTGGGGTAAGATCGATCGGGCCGTGTTCGCCCATGGCGGTATGCGCGTCGTCGTCGAGCACGATGCCGCTCGCATTGACCTCGGCCGACGTGCTCGTCGCTGCTTGAGACCTGCGGAGCAGTGCGCGCGTACGTGCGATGAGCCCGCGAATACCGAAGGGTTTCGCCAGGTAATCGTCCGCGCCCAGCTCGAGGCCGATGATCTTGTTCACTTCGCCATCGCGAGCGGAAAGGAACAGGATGGGCGTGTCGTATTTCGAGCGGATGCGACGGCAGAGTTCGTAGCCATCGATGCCCGGAAGCATGATGTCGAGGATGTAGAGGTCGTAGGGCTTCTGTTCGATGAGCTCGAGCGCCTGTTCGCCATCTGCGGCGGTATCAACTGAGTAATTTTCCTTCTGAAGCGCGTAGCTTACGAATTCGGTGATGGATGGTTCATCATCAACTACAAGAATGCGTGCAGGAGTGTGATCCATGTCGAGTCCCTCTCACTATCTCTTACGAGCTTTCGCCAATCAAACATTGACGCTGCTCTTTCCCCTTTCACAATATGGTAGCATTCGTTTTACGATTTACTGAATATAATCGCTGAGCGAATACAAAAATATGCACACCTTGAAAGGTACGTTGAGATGCTCTTAGTGGTAGATATCGGCAACACCCACACCGTTTTAGGTATCTATGATGGCGATCGTTTGATCCACATGTGGAGGCTCGCCACCAACGTCGACTACACCAGCGATGAATTGCGCATCAAGCTGCACGCGCTGCTCGGCGCAGAAGAGATCGATCCGAACGCGATAAAAGGCGCGATCCTTTGCTCGGTCGTACCCGCGCTCACGCACAATTGGGAGAAGGTGTGCGAGCGATCGTTCGGCGTCGTGCCGTTGGTGGTCTCTTCGTCCACCTGCGCTCACTTGCTCAACATCGATGCGACCTCGTTCACGGAGCTGGGTGCCGACCGCGTTGCCGATGCAGTGGCGGCCAAGGCCATCTTTGGGGCACCCGTGGTAGTGGTCGATTTCGGCACGGCTACGAACATGGAGGTTATCGATAAGGATGGGGCGTTCGTGGGCGGTGTCATCGCGCCGGGCGTCGAATCCTCCATGCGCTCGCTCATGTCGCGTGCGGCGCTGCTTCGCGCGGTCGAGCTCGAAGATCCTGGCATCTCGATCGGTCGAGACTCTTCTGAGGCCATCCAGATCGGCGTGGTGTGCGGCGAGGCTGCACGCGTTGATGGTCTGGTCGATCGCATCCATGAACAGCTCGGCTACACCACCAAAGTGGTGGCGACCGGAGGTCTTGCGCACCGTATCGCGCCGCTTTCTCGAACCATAACCGAAATCGACGTCGAACTGACCTTACAGGGATTGCGGCTGATCTATAACGACCTGAAAAAGTAAGATATCTTCCAGATTCATTTCGAGGAGAAAGAGGGGCCCGACGTGTTGTCAGACATTGAGATCGCCCAAGCAGCGAATCCGATCGACATTTCCGAAGTCGCAGAGAAAGCAGGAGTCGCTCCTGAGTATCTGGAGTGCTACGGCAAGACCAAAGCGAAGGTCGACTACAACCTGCTTCGCGATAAAGACTATCAGCCGGGTAAGCTCATTCTCGTCACCGCTATCAACCCGACCGCAGCCGGCGAAGGCAAGACCACTACGACCGTCGGTCTTTCCGACGCGCTCGCAAAGATGGGCAAGAACGTGGTCGTCGCTTTGCGCGAGCCGTCGCTCGGCCCTGTCTTCGGTGTGAAGGGCGGTGCTGCTGGCGGCGGATATGCCCAGGTCATCCCCATGGAAGACATCAACCTGCACTTCACGGGCGATTTCCACGCCATCGGGGCTGCGAACAATCTGCTGGCAGCGATGCTCGACAATCACATCCAGCAGGGCAACGAGCTCGGCATCGACGTGCGCCGCATCACATGGAAGCGCGTCGTGGATATGAACGATCGCCAACTGCGCAACATCGTGTGCGGTCTGGGTGGCGTGAAGAGCGGCATGCCGCGCGAAGACGGCTTCGATATCACCGTTGCTTCCGAGGTCATGGCCATTTTCTGCCTTGCGACCTCCATCACCGATCTGAAGGATCGCCTCGGTCGCATCGTGGTGGGCTACACCCACGATGACGAGCCGGTCACTGCGCGCGATCTGGGTGCCGATGGCGCGATGGCAGCGTTGCTCAAGGATGCTCTGAAGCCCAATCTCGTTCAGACGCTCGAAGGCACGCCGGCGTTCGTGCATGGTGGTCCGTTCGCGAACATCGCTCATGGTTGCAATTCCATCATGGCGACGCGCATGGCGCTCGCTCTGGGCGATTATTGCGTCACCGAAGCAGGCTTCGGAGCTGATCTGGGTGCCGAGAAGTTCCTCGATATCAAGTGCCGTCTCGCCGGGCTCGAGCCTGATGCGGTCGTCGTGGTCGCGACGGTGCGTGCGCTCAAGAATCACGGCGGCGTCGCGAAGGATGATCTGAACGAAGAGAATCTCTCGGCGCTCGAAGCGGGTCTCCCGAACTTGCTCCAGCATGTCGAGAACATTCGTAACGTCTATGGTCTTCCGTGTGTGGTCGCGATCAATGAATTCCCGACCGACACGCAGGCAGAGATCGATCTGGTGCGTCGCAAGTGCGAAGAGCTGGGCGTGAACGTCGCGCTTTCCCAGGTATGGGCGAAGGGTGGCGAAGGCGGTCTCGAGCTGGCGGAAGAGGTCGTGCGTCTGTGCGACGAGACCAGCAAGCTCACATTCGCATATGAAGACGATCTGGGCCTCGCGGAGAAGATCGAAGCCATCGCCATGCGCATCTATCACGCTGATGGCGTTGATTTCACCACCTCTGCCGTCGAAGAGATCAAGAAGCTCGAGAGCCTCGGCTTCGGCAGTTATCCGGTCTGCATGGCGAAGACCCAGTACAGCTTCTCGGATGACCCGACGAAATTGGGCGCTCCGAAGGATTTCCGCATCACGGTTCGTCAGGTCAAGGTGTCCGCGGGTGCTGGTTTCGTGGTGGCGCTCACGGGCGACGTGCTCACGATGCCGGGCTTGCCGAAATCGCCTGCTGCGCTTCGTATCGACGTGGACGAAACGGGCAAGATCAGCGGACTGTTCTAAGCGAGTCACCACATGATCGATCGAACCTTCATCGATGAATTAGCGAGTAAAGCGCCAACACCGGGAGGTGGAGGCGCTTGTGCTTATTGCGGGGCGCTCGCAGCTGCGCTCTCTTCCATGGTCTGCAACTTGACCTTGGGAAAGAAAGCTTACGAAGCGGTCGAATCCGACGTGCGCGAGGCGTGCGATGAGCTTGCCAGCTTGCAAGATCGTTTGATCGCGCTGATCGACGAGGACGCACGCGCATTCGCGCCCCTTGCTGCTGCTTACGCGCTGCCGAAGGGGACGCCTGAAGAGCGTGCGGTGAAGGACGCAGCGCTGCAAGATGCTCTCGTCGAAGCGTGCGAGGTCCCCCTTTCGATCATGCGGGCTTGCGCTCGTGTCATCGATCTGGCTCAGGTGCTCGTCGATAAGGGTTCGCGCCTTGCGCTCTCCGATGCAGGCGTGAGCGCGCTCTTCGCGAAAGCAGCCCTTCAAGGGGCTTCGCTCAACGTGCTCATCAATTGCTCGTCGATGAACGATCGTGCGCGAGCAAGCGTCTATTTGGATGAAGTGCGCGATCTTGTGGATGAATACGCTGTACGCGCGGACCGTGCGTACGAAGCTGTGGTGAAGGAGCTCGAGGCATGATCCCTCATATTCTTGGTTCTAAACCGGTCGTTGATGCGATGAACGCCGATCTGCATCCGCGCGTCGAGTCGCTTCGTCAAAAGGGCATCATCCCCACGCTCGCGATCGTACGTGTTGGGAACAGGCCTGATGATGTCAGTTATGAACGTACCGCGATCAAGCGTGCGGAGTCGCTCGATATGGCCGTGCGCGTCTTCGAGCTGCCAGAAGACGTTTCTTATGAGCTCATCGCAGGCGATATCGAATTCATCAACGAAGATCCTTCCATCCACGGGTGCTTGATGTTTCGTCCGCTGCCGGAATTTCTCGACGAGAAGGCGCTGTGCGATCTGCTCGTTCCGCATAAGGATGTGGATGGCATCTCGACAGCGGCGCTAGCGGGTATCTTTACCGATGATCCCGATTCGTTGCCGCCCGCTACGGCTGAGGCATGCATCAAGGTGCTCGATCATTACGGCATCTCGCTCGAAGGCAAACATGTGGTCGTGGTGGGTCGTAGTCTCGTGATCGGCAAACCGGTCTCGATGATGCTCCTGCGTCATAATGCGAGCGTGACCATCTGTCACTCCAAGACCGAGAACCTTGCGAGCATCACGCGAAATGCCGATATCGTCATTTGTGCGACCGGCCGTCCGCGCGCGTATGGCGCGGACTATTTCGCACCTGGTCAGGTGGTGTTGGACGTAGGGATCAACTTCGATGCGGAAGGCCATATGTGCGGCGACGTTGATTTCGAGGCGGTCGAGCCTCTGGTCGCCGCTATCACTCCGGTGCCTGGCGGCATCGGAGCGGTCACGACCTCTTGCACGATGGAGCACACCATCGTTTCGGCAGAGCGCGCCGCGCTCTAAGGGGTCGGTATGGTCGAAGTGGCACGAACGATCGAAAGTAGAAGCGTCGAGGAGACGCAACGGATCGCTGCGGCGCTGGCGCAGCTCGTTTCGCCCGGCACGATCATCGCGCTCGATGGGGATCTCGGGGCGGGGAAGACGCATTTCGTACAAGGATTCGCTGCGGGCCTTGGTGTGGAGCGCGCGGTCACATCTCCTACGTTCAATGTGATGTGCGAATATCCGGAAGGCCGTATGCCACTCTATCATTTCGATCTCTACCGGCTCGAAGATCCGCTCGAGCTCGAGGATATCGCTTTCTACGATCTGGTCGAAGCTGATGGCGTGAGCTGCATCGAATGGGCGCGCAAGTTCGCTGACGAGATCCCGTCCTCAGCATTATGGGTGTCGATCGAGACGAACGCGGATGGATTGCGAAGCATCCGAGCGAGCGCGAGCGAAGCGCAGAGCGATGCGTTGATGGACGAATGGCTCGCGCAGATCGCGTGAAGTCTCTTCGTCTGAAGGAGTTCATTGAAGCAGAAGGATCACATACTCGCATTCGACACCGCCAATGAGGTCATCGCGGTAGGTGTCGGCAGGCTCGATCGAGACGCGCGCTCGATCGAGGTGATCGCCTCCGAAGAGGTTCCTGCATTTCGCGCCTCGAACACCAAGCTCATAAGTCAGATCGAATCGGCGCTCGAGCACGCGCGCGTCGGCAAAGAGTCGATCGCATGCGTGGTGTGCGGACGGGGACCTGGATCGTTCACGGGCGTGCGCATCTGCCTGTCTACCGCTAAGGGCATCGCGCTCGGGCTCGGAGTGCCGCTCTTCGGCGTTTCGACGCTCGACGCTCAAGCTTGGGATCAGTGGCAACGCGGCGTGCGTGGCGACGTGGTCGTTCTTGGAGATGCGATGCGCAAAGAGGTCTATCCGGTGCGCTACGTACTCGATGATCAGGGCGTCACGCGCTTGAATGCCGATCTCGTCATCAAAGCGCAAGACGCGCGCGAATGGCTCGCATCGAGCACGTCGGAGCATCAAGTGATAACGGGCGATGCGCTCGCGAAGTTCGCTGAACTCTTCGCCGATCAGGGCACGCTCGCGCACGAAGACTGTTGGCACCCGACCGGCGCGGGATTGCTCCACGCGACCGCCCAGGCTTGGCGTGAAGGCGCTTTCGATCCCGATGATGCGGTGTTGGGCGATGCGGTCGCATTGCTGCCGGTATACACGCGCTTATCGGATGCTGAAGAACATGAGCGCATCCGCCTTGCGAAGACGTCCGATCAGGTAACGCCGCCTCAAGGTGCGGATCGCAGCATCGCCGCGGGGTCTCAGCGAAGTCGCGATCTTACGAGCGGCGTGCAGGGCGATGCGCGCAAGAACGAGACGGCGCTCTCCGAAAATCAGACGCTGCGTTTCCAGCCCCTCGATGCTTCATGGGCTGCTGATGTTGCTGCTCTGGAAGCGAGCGTGATGGGAAGCGATGCTTGGAACGAGGCGCAGATCATCGACGACCTTCCTCGCTCTGATAGAACCTGGTGGGCAGCGTATCTGTCGAATGACGCCACTACGCGTACGGTCTCGCATGAGACCGATACGCTCATCGGATATGCAGGTGGATGGATCGTCGATGGGGAAGTGCAGATCCTGAAGGTCGCTTCCAGCCCCGATCATCGTCAACAAGGCATCGCGCGAGCGCTCATCGAGCGCGTTGCGAGCGACGCGCGCGATCTTGGCGCACGTGAGATGTCGCTCGAGGTGCGCGTTTCCAATACGGGCGCTCACCGTTTCTACGAGCGGCTCGGGCTTGGGAACATCGGCACGCGTCCTCGCTATTATTCGGACAAGGAAGATGCCTTCATCTTCAGGGGGCCGCTGCCGGTAGCGAAGGCGGATGTTGCGGGCATGGACCTGCTCGTGAACGATATCGCGCGCTTGCAGGAAGCAGTTCCTTCGTCGAATGAGCTCATCTTCGCGCTCGAGACCTCCTGCGACGAAACGGCTGCTGCTATCGTGAACGGAGAAGGCCAGATCATCGCGGATGTGGTCGCTTCGCAGATCGATTTTCATACGCGTTTCGGTGGTGTGGTTCCCGAGATCGCGAGCCGCAAGCACATCGAGGCGATCGCAGGCGTGGCGCTCGAGTGTCTCTATCGTGCGCGTGAGGCGCTCGCGAACCCGACGTTCGGGTGGAAGGATCTTTCCGCAGTCTCGGTCACGTATGCGCCTGGATTGGTGGGTGCGCTCGTGGTTGGTCTTGCGTTCGCGAAGGGGCTCGCGTGGGCGAGCGATCTTCCGCTGGTGGGCGTGAACCATCTGGAAGGTCACATCTACGCCAATAAGCTCGCGCATCCCGACATCGAACCGCCCTTGGTGGTCTCGCTCGTGTCAGGCGGACACACCATGCTCGTGTTCGTGAAGGATTGGGGCGATTACGAAACGCTCGGCTCGACGCTCGACGACGCTGTGGGTGAAGCGTTCGACAAGGTCGCGAAAGCGCTCGGTCTCGGGTATCCGGGTGGCCCGCTCATCTCGCGCTTGGCGCAAGAGGGCGATCCGAAGGCGATCAAGTTCCCGCGTGCACTGCTCCATTCAGGCGATTACGATTTCTCGCTCTCGGGCCTGAAGACTGCGGTGCTCACCTATTTGCAGAAGGAGCAGCAGGCTGGCCGCGAATGGAACATGCCCGATATCGCAGCGAGCTTTCAGCAGGCCGTCATCGACGTGCAGATCGCCAAGGCGCGCACTGCGCTCGAAGAGACGGGCGCGAAGGAATTCTGTCTTGGTGGTGGTGTTGCAGCGAACCCTGCACTGCGCGCGGCATACGAGCAGTTGTGCGAAGAATTGGGCGTTCGGCTGACCATGCCGCCTCTGAAGGCATGCACTGACAATGCGTCCATGATCGCACTGGTGGGTCTTGACCGCTTCGAACAGGGGAAGCTCTTCGGATTCGAGCGCGATGTCGCTGCGCATGTTTCGCTCGACGACCCGTATTAGGCCGCTCCAAAAACCCTGATTGCTTTCCGCGAGGGGTATGGCTACGATTATCACTCGGAGCGAAATCGAGGCACGAACGCGCCTCGATCGCCACATGAGCACGACCAAGGACCCCGAGGGTTATGACCGAATCGAACGAACAGAACCTGACGCATTCCATCGACACCGCGACCGGTGAGAGTGCGCCTGCGGAGATCTCGTCCGATCGCGTCCAGAAGATCTTCACCGACATCGCTTGGGATTACGAGCGATTCAATCGTCTCTCGAGCTTCGGGCAGTACATCTCATGGCTCGAGACGCTCATCGACAAGTCACCCATCACGCCAGATGCGCGCATGCTCGATATCGCAGGCGGTACCGGCGATGTGACCTTCATGGCCTGCAATCGCAAGAAGCCCAAAGAGATCATCCTTTCCGATTACACGCCCGCCATGCTCGAAGTCGCTATGGAGCGTCTTGCTGAGGGCGAGAATCGCGGCGTGCCGGTCGATCTTGCGGTGGTCGATGGGCAGGATATCCCGTATGAGGATGAAAGCTTCGACATCGTCACCATGTCCTACGGCATTCGCAACATGCCCAAGCGCGAACAGGCGCTCTCCGAGATGTACCGCATCCTGAAACCGGGCGGTGCGCTGTGCGTGCTCGAGTTCTCGACGCCACCCAATCCGATCATGCGTCTTGGCTATCGCCTCTACCTTCGTTTCGGCATTCCGCTGTGGGGCAAGATCTGCACGGGTGATGCCTCTGGTTTCATCTACCTCGCCAAGTCCATCAAGGCGTTTCCCGACCAGGCTGGTTTCGCTGCTATGCTCAGGGATGCTGGTTTCAGCAAGGTCGAGTGGACCGACGTCACTTTCGGCGTTGCAGCCGTTCATATCGCATACAAAGCTGAATAGCGAGTCGAATTACGGGCGAGCGTGGTCGCTCGTCGGAGCACGTTAGCCGTGCGTTAGTTTCGAGTGTCACGCGCTGCTTTCACGAACCCTATGAAGAGCGGATGGGGCTTGGTGGGACGACTTTTGAATTCAGGGTGACCTTGGCTCGCGATGAACCAGGGATGATCGGGGATCTCGATCATTTCGACCAGACGTTCGTCGGGCGAGACACCCGAGATGACGAGCCCCGCGTTCGTGAGCGTGTCGCGATACGCATTGTTCACCTCGTAACGGTGGCGATGGCGCTCGTAGACCAGCTCCTCGCCATATGCTTCGTGGGCACGGGTTCCCGGCGCGATCTTGCAGGGATAGGCGCCAAGGCGCATGGTTCCGCCCTTGTCCTCGATGTCTTCCTGTTCGGGCATGAGATCGATCACGCGACGGGTCGCCTCTTCGTCGAACTCAGCCGAAGTGGCCCCTTCGAGACCAGCGACATCTCGAGCGAATTCGCACACCGCCGCCTGTAGGCCAAGACAGATGCCTAAGAAGGGCACGTCGTTCTCACGAGCGAAACGTGCAGCTTCGATCTTGCCCTCGAATGCGCGCTGTCCGAATCCGCCCGGCACGAGGATGCCGTCCATCGCTGCTAAGATCCGGGGAGCATTCTGCGCATCGAGCTGTTCGCCATCGATCAGGTGAACGTTGACGTCGATACCCTGTGTGATACCGGCATGGTGAAGCGCTTCGATCACCGAAAGATATGCATCGGGCAGGCTCACGTACTTGCCGACGATCGCGATGTCGGCTCGCTCGCTGCAGGCCGCGCGTGCATCGAGAAAGGCGCGCAAAGGAGAGATGTCGATCGGCGAAACGGGAAGATCGAGCCGTTCGAGCACCTGAACATCGAAATCTTGTTCTGCGAGCATGACGGGAACTTCGTAGATCGACGGCACATCGGTGCAGGCGAGCACTTCACGCGGTGCGACATCGCAGAACAGCGCGATCTTCTCGCGAACGGTACAGGAGATCTCGTGGTCGCTGCGGCACACGATGAAGTCAGGCTGGACGCCGAGCGAGCGCAGTTCCTTCACGCTGTGTTGCGTGGGTTTGGTCTTCACTTCGTGAGCTGCTGCGATGTAGGGAACGAGCGTGACGTGCACGAAGCAGACATCGCTCGCAGGGCGTTCCTTCTTGAATTGGCGCGCGGCCTCGATGAAGGGTAATGATTCGATGTCGCCGATCGTGCCGCCGATCTCGGAGATGACGATATCGGCGTTCGTCTGGTCGGCGATGCGGTAGAGGCGCTCTTTGATCGCTTCGGTCACATGGGGGATGACCTGCACGGTCCCGCCCAGGAAATCGCCGCGGCGTTCGCGCGCGATGAGCGTCTGGTAGATCGATCCTTGCGTGAAGTTCGACTCTTTCGAGAGGTTCTCGTCGATGAAGCGCTCGTAGTGACCGAGATCGAGGTCGGCTTCCTGGCCATCGTCGGTAACGAACACTTCGCCGTGCTGGAAGGGTGACATCGTGCCCGGATCGACATTGAGATAAGGATCCATCTTCTGCATGGTCACCTTATAGCCGCGAGCTTTGAGAAGATGCCCGAGCGATGCAGCGGTGATGCCCTTACCGAGCGACGAGACCACGCCGCCCGTCACGAAGATGTGCTTAGCCATGATGCTCCTTACGGTGAACGCGCTGGTCATGAACGAGATGCTGTTCACTGGCGTGCCATCCAGCAGTGCCAGGCTCGTTGCATGGGTAGACCTTTGTCCAACCGTTATTCGATTCTATGAGCGAATGGGCTAGGATCGTAAAAACGAAACGTGCGTTCACGTGGTTTTAATCGAATGGAAACGAAAGTGCTCGTGCTGCGTACGGATGAACGCAGGATGCGAGATCGATGCAGGTGCGACTAGCCTTTGAAGAACGCCTTGGAGGCGTGCTCGTAGAACATCTTCGATCGATAGCGCAACAATAGGGTCGGTTCATCGCCGGTGGCGACGACGATCTTTCGGATGGGGGAGTCGAACTGTATCCGTTCGCCGTCTATGAACAGCGTTGCTGCGCGGCTGGCAGGCGATGCGTCAAGATCGATCTCGACCACGTCGGAACGCCCTGTCACGACCGCACGCGATTGAAGGGTGTGCGGTGCGATCGGGACGACCACGAGGCCTTGATAGCTTGGATCGACGAGCGGCCCACCTGCGGAAAGCGCGTAGCCCGTGGATCCAGTAGCCGAGGCGACGATGAGCCCGTCGCCGCGCATGTCCGCCATAGGGGCACCAGAGATGCTGTAGTCGAAGCGGATGATGCGGCCCTGATCGCCGCGCGCGATCACCATTTCATTGAGCGCGAAGAATTGGCGCGGGGTGCCTTCTTCGCCCTTCAGGATAGGATCGGCACTGCGAGAAGAGGTGTCCTCAAGTTCCGATGGTTCGTCTTCGGTGGTCTCGCTCGCATCATCGAAGTCGTCTTCGCAATAGACCTCCACGCGCAGATTCGTGCGTGCTTCGCAGGTTACCTCGCCCGCGAGAGCTGCGCTCACGATCTGGATCACGCTCTCGTCGTTGGGGTTGGCCATGAAGCCAAGGTTGCCGAAATTGATGCCGAGGATAGGAATGCGCTGCGTGCGAATTTGACCCGCAGTACAGAGGATCGTGCCATCGCCCCCTAAAACAACCGCTAGATCGAAGGGAGGTTCGCCATCGGGAGCATCTTGGTCGATAATGATCTGTGGAGACCGAAGGGTATCGCAATCGTAGGTCTGGTATTCGATGCTCTGCTTATCGAAGAACGCCTCGAGCAGAATGGACGCTTCGAGCGCTTTCGGATTGTAGTTATTGCGAACGATCAGAACACGCATGCGATTTCCCTTAGTATGGTTTGTCGAATCTATTAATTATAGTCACATAAAGAGGACCCGTGGCAAACGATTCAAGTTCCAACATCATCAAGAACACCAGCCTGATCACGCTCGCGACTCTGGGCTCGCGCATCACAGGGCTCGTTCGTACCTGGGCGATGGCGTTCGCGCTCGGCAACACGGTTCTCGCATCGGCCTATAACATCGCCTATAACATGCCTGCCATGATCTACGAGCTGGCAGCCAGCGGTATCTTGGCAACGGCATTCCTGCCGCTCTATCTGCTGCAGAAGGAGAAGAATGGCGACAGTGGAGCCCAAACGTTCGCTTCTAACATCCTCACGCTCACGACGATCATCCTCGGCATCCTCGCTCTTGCCTGTTCGATCTTCTCTGCGCAGGTCATCGAGACGCAAACGTTCGCGGGTGGTGACCCTGCGGCGAAGGAGATGGCCATCTTCTTCTTCCGTGTGTTCGCTGTGCAGATCCTGCTCTATGGTCTCGGTGCGGTCATCACGGGCATCCTGAACGCTGAACGCTCTTATATGGCACCCTCTCTGGCACCGATATTGAACAACCTCGTTGTCATCGTGACCATGTTCGGCTTCGTACCGCTTTCTGCATGGAATCCCACGTTCGCCATGTGGTGGCTTGCAGTGGGAACTTCGGTCGGCGTGCTGTTCCAGTTCGGAGCGCAGATACCTGCGCTCATCAAACGAGGCGTGCGACTGCGTCCATATGTGAATCTGCGCGATCCTATGCTGGTCGAAGCGCTCAAGGTCGCGGCGCCGATGTTCCTCTACATCGCTGGCACCATGATCACGTTCTCCTGCAAGAACGCTTTCGCACTGCAGGCTACGCCGAACGGACCGGCAACCTTGAACTATGCGTGGATGTGGTATCAGCTGCCTTACGGCGTGATCGCGGTCTCACTGGGCACGACGTTGCTCACGGAGCTTTCCGATTGTGCGGCACGCGATGATTGGCCAGGCTTTCGCAAGTACGTTTCGAGCGGTCTGCGCAATACGTTCTTCCTCATGATCCCGCTCGCGGCGATGGTGTGCGGCCTCGCATTCCCGCTCATGCAGATGTTCCAGGCGGGCGCGTTCAGCGCAGATGACACCCAGACGGTCGGCGTCATCTTGATGTTCTGGACGCTCAGCTTGCCGTTCTACGCAGGTTATATGTACATGTATCGCGTGTTCGCCGCGATGCGCAAATTCGTACAATTCGCGCTCGTCGATTTCGCGCTGCGCTTCGTGCAGGTGTTCTTCTATTGGTATCTCTGTTCAGGGCCGGTCGGTCTTGCGGGCATTCCTGTCACGGACTTCTTCTTCTATGGGGTCATGTTCGTCGTGTGCTCGTTCATCGTGCGCAGTAAGGTCGGTTCCTATGGTAACGGCCCGATCGTGAGCTTGTTCGTTAAGACCACGATCGCGAGCATCATCGCAGGTGTGGTGGTGTTCGGCCTTTCTCAAGCCGTGCTCTCCGCGCTTCCGCTCATGGGTGCAGCGGCCATCATAGAGGCAGTGGTGGTCGTGTGCGTTTGCGGCGTTCTCGGCCTTGTCATCTCATTTGGGCTTTGCAAGCTTCTTCGCGTTCCTGAATATCGCTTGCTCGGTTCGATCCTTTCGAAGTTCAAGAACAAATTGCTCCGCCGCTAGGGCGTACGGTTCGTCTTTCTGACTCGAGTTAGACTTGTGCATCAGCCGATCTTCGTGACGCTCTGAAAGCGTAGTGGCATGAGGCGCAATCAGTCGACAAGGCGCCAATAGCCTGCCTTGTTCGAGCCGATGCGTTCGATCAGTTCCAGCTCGCGCAGTTTGCGAAACGAGCGACGAACCGTGCTTTCGCTCACACCGAGCACTTCTGCTATTCGAGGAGCGGTCACGCGTCCGTTCGTTTCGATCACCTTCAAAACGTATTCGTCCGTGCTGGTCAAATCGAGTCGATTCGCAGCAGCGATGGAGCGGTCTTTGAAGGTAGTGCGACGTGCTGTCTTGACCGAATCTTCGTTACTGCTCTTGTTTGTTCGTATGCTCGCCTGCTCCACACACAGATCGGCCTCTTCGGTCGTAGAGGTATGGTTGTCTTGCACTGCTTCGCTCTGCGCATCGTGGGCGCTTCGGTCGAAGTGCGATCTGTCGACCTTCATGTTCTTGCCCTGATCGTAATAGAAATAGTCGCCTTGAAAGTCGATGGGGAATCGCGCAGCAGGGACGCGTATCTCAAGGCATAAAGCCGTGCCATCCATGAGTGGCTCGGTCGTGCAAGCGATGCCGAGCGCTTGACGCGTGCGAGCGGGGATCGTCTCGAAGCTCTTTCGGTATCTACGCATCTTCTTCGTCGCTCTTTTAGCCGTTGATGAGACGATGATGCTTCCGCCGCCTGCATTCGCGATGCCGCAGAGAAGTTCCATGTCATCTTCGCTCCACGTCTCGCGCCTCACTACGATCTCGTCTGATGCGTTCTCTTCCATTTCGTTCTTTCTGCTCAAAGCCGCTCAGGACCAGTTTTTGTCGTTTTATCCTATCATTATCATATCATTAACAGATCATTTTGGGATGGAGGCTTTTGGATGAATCGTTGAGGTAATTGAGCGAGAATCGCTCGTGAGCAGGAATTTCGTAGACGATCATGACTCATTTAGAGATCGCTGATGCAGTTTTGGGCGATTTTGAGAAAAAACGTTACCGAAAGGTAATGTCAAAATCATTCGTGGAGTCTGGTTCAGGGGTAAGGGCCGGACTCCATTCTTTGAATGACATTGTTTTTCAGCAACGAAGAAAGGCTTGGATACCATATGCATCTATTCGAATGGGCTCTTGATGCGCGTAAGACGACCGGCGGAAAGATCCTGGCGATCATCCTGTCACTAACGCTCGTCTTCTCGCTCTCAACATGGTCTGCTAATGCGTTCGCAGAGGAGCAGACTGAAACGCCGACCGAGGAAGCGGTCGAAACAGAAGCGGTTCAACCTGCGGTGGTCGAGTCCGCGAGCGTTCAAGAAGATGCGATCATGGTCGCATCCGAAGAAACGCCCGAGTCCGATGAAGCACAGACCCTTACCACGGCTGAAGGGGAGGATGAAAACTCTTCCAATACCGAGCAGTCTGACGGCTCTACGCCTGAGTCTGATGCGAACGAGGAATCGGCCGAGTCGTCTGTCGTTTACGACGAAGCTTCAAAAACCCTTACCATCATGAATGTGGAGACCATCAGCAAGAATACGGTCGCATCATACAAGAACACGGCAGAGAAAATCGTCCTTAGGAACATTGGCACGATCGAGCAAGAAGCGTTCGCTGAGTTCAAGATGAAGACGCTCGAGATCGATCGAGTCGAGCACATAGGTTACGCATTCCGCAGCTGTATTAATATGACGGATCTTACGATCAGCAACGTTGGCAAGATCGACACGTATGCTTTCTACAATCCGGCAAAACTCAAGAGCGTCTCTATCAGTCATGTAGAGGCTATCGGCGATAATGTCTTCAATGTCTACAACGGTGCTACTGCGTTAGAGACGGTAAGGCTGGAAGACCTTTCGGTCGGAAATCGTATGTTCGCCGAACATAAGAATCTCGTTGATCTGAGCTTTACTAATGTTGGCACCATCGGCTTTCAGGCTTTCATGAATTGCACAGGGCTCACCTCGCTCGATCTGAGCGGCAAGGTTGGCTCGCTCGGAGATTCTGCTTTCTTAGGCTGTATCGGTATGACCGAACTTGATCTTGATGGTGTTGAACTCAGTGGCTCGCATCCTTTCTATGCGTGCACTGGTCTGACCACTGTGACGGTGAAAAATGCTGACGTTATAGGAAAACAGGCTTTCACTGGTTGCACGGGTATCACCAAGGTGACTTTGGAGAATATCGGCACGATCGGAGAGCAAGCTTTCTCCGTTTATGGTGACGCGCTTCCTGCCTGCACTGCTCTCCGTAGCATTTCGTTGAAGAATGTAGGCACCGTTGGCAAGAATGCCTTTGCTAGCTGCGTTGGACTTGAAACCGCAAACATGGGCACCGTTGGAATCATCGATGAGTACGCTTTCTATAACTGCACAGGCCTGCAGTCGGTCTTTTTGGGCAGCGTGAAGGAGATCGGGAACTTCGCATTCTGGAATTGCGAGAATCTGACCAGCGTCAACTCCTTGTCGAACGTGAGCGACAGCATCGGCGGTTTTTCCTTCTATGGCTGCAAGAACCTGAAAGGTCTTACGGTCGACGATGCGGCTAAGATGGGCTATGTCGGCACTTCTGAGAGCATCATGAAGCGCGTTGAAGAGATCCTGGCTGGGCAGTTCAAACTCGATCAGGCCGAGAATATCGGCGAGATCACAGGTGAAGAAGGTTGGGATTCCACGACCGAGAATCGCGATGCGATGTGGAACACGTATGAAAACGGCACCCAGGTCGTTCAGCAAGCTCGTTGGGCCGATGAAGAAGCAGGCGTAGCAGAAGTGAAGGTCGACGCATATTTCACTGCTCAGAAACAGATGGACTATGTGTTCGTCATCGATCTCTCTGCATCCATGGCGCAGCTCGGTAACGAAACAGACAAGAATTCGCGCTTCTATGACATGCAGTCGAAGTTGCTCGATGTGACCCATCAGCTGCTGAGCTCTGAGGGTTACGATTGCCAGGTCGCATTCGTGACGTTCGGTGGCGCGTACAACGGCGAAGACGGTACGCGCACAACGACCAAATTCTATTCGAATGCGGATGAGGCTGAAGCATATATCAGATCGCTCGAACCTAAGAACGAGAATACCGACTATACGTTGGGTATCTCGGGTGCAAGCGGTTTGTTGAAGATGCACGGTGATCGCCAAGCGAGCGTCGTATTCCTCTCTGATGGTATGCCGAACTACGACGGCTCTAATAAGATCTCGGATCGTACGCAGTATCTTGAAGATCTCAAGTGGATGGCGAACGATATCAAGAATGCGGGCGCATCCGTTTACGGCGTCCTCCAGTCCGTGAGCGACTCTCAGCGCTCTTATGCTGAAGAAGCTATGAAGGCCATGTGCTCAGAAGGACTCTTCTTCACCTCGACGGATACGAAGAGTTTCAGCGATGCGGTGAACTTGGCTGTGAGCGCGGTCTATCCGGAATTCACCATCACGATCCCCGTTGGCGATGACTTCGAGAATGTCGAGAACATCAATGTGAGCACGCAGGGAGGCACGGCTGAATACGATGCTGAGACCAACTCCATCGTCTGGACCATTAATGGCATGCCTTTCACGAAGCATACGCTGACCTTCAATGAGTCCATCAAATCCGACCTTCTCGACCGCGTTGGTACATTCGACTATCTGAATAATGGCGCCGGTGCGACGGGCGAGGGTGCTACCATCGCAACGGGCGGAAAGACCATCAATCTGATCGAGAGCACGATTCTTTCTCGTGAGGTTCTTCCGACAGTGGTTCCAGATCCCGAACCAACCACACCAACCGATCCGATTCAGCCAAGCACGCCTGAGCAGCCTGACACGCCTACTGTGCCTCAGCAACCGACCGATCCCGCGCCAGGCGATCCTGATGGCGATACCTCAGATGACACAACGACACCAGCAACACCCGCTGGTGGTGCGACCACTCTGACTCCTGCTGCAGGTGGAGCAGTTCTCGCTGGTGATGCAGGTGATGGCGATGCGGGCGTCGTGATCCCCGATGACGACAATCCGCTCGCTGGCCCCGATGACGCTATTATCGAAGACGATGAGAATCCGCTCGCTGCTTTCGATGGCCCGCAGTGTTGGACGCATATCTGGATGATCGTTGGTATCGTTCTGACCGCGATCTATGGCGCAGCGGTCATCGCTCGTCGCTTAGGTTATGCGCGCAAGATCGACAAGATCGACCGCAACATGACCGGCGCAAGTCGCGATGTTCATGGCGCAACGCAGACGCAGAGCGCCACGTATCACGCATAGCGTTCATGACATTGCTGAGTCGGATGCGCTTCGTGCGAATGGCTCAAATGCGATCCATATGATTCGAGGAGACCGAGCTGTTGCTCGGTCTCCTTCGTTCTATCAGGTGTTTTCTCCTGAACAACTACCGAATACCTGCGAAGTTTTACCGCTCATTTCGAATTTCGTACTTAGCGAAAATGTTGGCAACGAAATTCTTGCGGTCGTTGTGATAAAAACTACTAAATGGAATTTGACCTGGTCATTAAGAATCCCGTACGGCATTCGATCGCGAATCGATGCTGCGGGGGGTATCAATGAAAAAGAGCAACTGGTTGATCATCGGCATTTTGATCGCGGCATCCATCATCTTCTTAGGAATGTGGTATGCGTTCGGTTTCAATCTCGTGGATCCTTCCGACCTGTTCGTCACCATCGTTTGGTGGGTGGTCATCCTCGCCGTGTGCCTGGGTATCAAATTCGCAGAAGCCAAGCGCTGTCGTTCCGTGCGCACATCCTTCTTGGCACCCGGTCTCATCTACAATCCTGAAGCTGGCATCGTTCGTTTGAGCGCCGAGCAACCTTATGTTGCGGCACTTCAATCTATCCTGAGCAATCTTGACTACGGTTATTCGAGCGAAGATGTTTCGAATGATCAGCGCATCCATTTCGACTACATCGTTCGTTCTGATAAGTTCTCGAACAATGGTGAAACTTGGGTGGGCGAGGTCGTGAAGGCATCGAATCCTGATGATGTTCGCGCGTTTCAGAACAAGCGGGAGCTCGCGCGTCTTATCGACGCTGCATAAGCGCTCCCTCGCTGGGACATACTCATAGAAATGGTGAAGGCACCCGTTCGGGTGCCTTATTCTTTCGTGGTCCTCGCGCGTTTCGACGCTGATCCAGGATAGAGCTCCACCATGCCCCACTTCTTGATGCTGAGTGCGATCTCGTACAGGAATATCCACGCGATCTTGCTTCAAAAATTTGAGAAATATCGGTCGTTTTGGCTCCGCGTGAGGATTTTCGGCAAAAAACATCCCACTTCGTACCACTAACATACCCACCATATTTTGAAATCGATGAAAAAGCGAACCACAACATGTAGTATCGCATCGAAATCTCGTCGCATTTTGCGTGGTAGAAGTGGGATGAAAGTGGGGCAAAAACGCATTTTGTGTTGCAATGTGGGGCAAATGAGCATAAAATACACTCCAGCGGGAGAGTCTATTTTTGAGAGGAGGAAGTATGAGCGAACTCTTGGGCGAATACCGTCACAAGATGGATGCCAAGGGACGCTTGTCGCTTCCGTCGTCTTTCAGAAAGGTGCTCTCGCAGGATCTCAGGATCACTCCCGATCCCGAGAACCAATGTCTTTATGTCTTCGAAGTCGAGGACTACACCAACTGGGTGGAAGGCCTCTTCGAAGGAGAGGGTGGCTTTGACGTCAGCAGCAAACGCAAGTCTGCTCTGCGTAAGGTACTCAATTCTCGTGTCCGGAATTGCGAGATTGATAACTCGGGCCGTATCCACCTGACTCCTGCCCAGCGCGAGGTCGCAGGGCTTGGCAAGGACGTGGTTTTCGTTGGTGACGAGGATCATTTCGAGATCTGGGACGCTCAACGCTGGGATGATTTCGTCGGCTCTGTCGATCTGGCATCGCTGATGAGCGAATCCTAGAGCTTGCACAGTGACAAACGAATATCGGCATATACCTGTTCTGCTCGATGAATGCATGCAAGGTTTGCAGCTTTCAGCGGGCAAGACCTATGTTGACGCGACGCTCGGTGGTGCGGGGCATTCGCTCGCAGCAGCGAAGCTGATCGGCTCGACCGGACATCTTATCGGCATAGACCAAGATCAGGTAGCACTCGATGCAGCGACACAACGTCTTTTTGCGCTGCCTGACGATATCCGACCGGAGATCGACGTGCTCTCGGGAAACTTCGGAATGTTAGATTCCCTGCTCTTGGAAGCAGAAGTACCCTCGATCGACGCGATTCTCTTCGATATCGGGGTTTCGTCAGTGCAGATCGATACGCCTTCTCGCGGCTTTTCCTTCAAGGAAAATGGCCCACTCGATATGCGGATGAATCCGAGTAAACACACTTTAACCGCAGCAGAGATCATCAACACCAAAAACGCAACAGATCTCGCTCGGATCATCCGACAGTATTCCGACGAGAAGTGGGCGAGTCGCATTGCGGAATTCATCGTGAAAAGTCGCGAAGAGGCGCCTATCGAGACCAGCGAACAGCTCGTTGAGATCATCAAAGCAGCTGTTCCAGCATCTGCTCGAAGGAGCGGGGGTCATCCAGCGAAGAGGACGTTTCAGGCATTGCGCATCGAGGTGAACGGGGAGCTCGACATGCTCCGTTCTGGCCTGGAGGCAGCCATCAGATGGCTCGCTCCTGGCGGTCGCATCGCGGTCATCAGCTATCATTCGCTCGAAGATCGCATTGTGAAGGATTGCTTCAAGGACTATGCGCAAGGATGCATCTGTCCACCTGAACTGCCCGTTTGCGTGTGTGGACATAAGCCGATACTCGAACTAGTCACGCGTAAGCCGATCGTCCCGAGTGCGGAGGAGATCGCGCGCAACCCGCGCAGTAGAAGTGCCAAACTGCGTATCGCGCAGCGATGTGATGAATCTATTACTTGAGCATACCTTTGTGCGGCAAAGCAAGGCATGCTCGAACGAAGCTAACGTATTGCCATAAGGAAGGTGAGACTTGTGGCAGGAGCACCTGCATATCGCTACGATACTGCCGTGCAACAGCCCGTACGTGAACACGTACAACCCTCGGTTCGTGTCGTACCTGGTCATAAACAGGCAACGCGTCCTGGACTTTCCGATCTTCATGTCCTTATCGTCAAAGCGGTGGTCGCGGTATTGGCGGTCGTGCTTTGCATCGGCTTCATTCAGGTCGGTCTAGCTTCAGCTGCATATAGCGCTGCTTCCACATCGAGCGAATTACGCTCGGAGATCGCGACGATGCGTTCGGAAGGGCAGTCGCTCGCAGTTCAGAAGAGCCTTATCGCAAGCCCTAGCAATCTTCGCACCATCGCAGCTGATGAGCTGAAGATGGCAGCGCCGGGTGCCTCTGCGACGCTCACGCTCGATCCTGACGTGGTCGCCTTCGATTCGTCAGGCAATCTTTCGCTCACAGGAAGCATCGCATACGCTGCGGCATTGGAGTAAGCCATGCCCTATTCGAAGCACCCCCGTTCGGGAAGCCCTTCCCGCAAGGACTTCTCCTCTTCACGGCGCCCTGCCTATCGGCAGGCGTCGTCGTCGCATGTTCAGGGCGGCGCGCGTGCTTTCGAAACATCACCGCATCGTTTGAGCATCTTGCTCGTCATCATCTTGATCTTGGCGATCGTCGTGTTCGGTCGTCTCATATGGGTGCAGGTGATCGACGCATATGCGATCGAGCACGCTGAAGGCTCCCAACGAACGGTCACGGTCGATGTTGAACCCCGACGCGGAACCATCTACGATCGCAACGGTGTGGTGCTCGCGACCACGGTCGATGCCTACAATCTGTTCTGCCATCCTCACAAGATCCAGGATTCTGGTCAGGTGAGCGCATTGGTGAATGGACTCGTGCAAGCATGCGGTGGAGATGCCGAGGATTATCGAGAGAAGATCGAGCAGGATACGAATTTCGTTTATCTTGCCAAAGGGGTCGATGAAGAGCAGCTGAACAAGGTCAAAGAGCTCGGCATCGACGGGTTCGATTACGAGAAGACCAGCAAGCGCATCTATCCCTGTGGTGCGATCGCGAGCCAGCTGATCGGCGTGGTGAACAGCGAGGGCGACCCTGTATCGGGTCTCGAACTCTATTACAACGATATCTTGGGTGGCACGCCCGGCAAGAAGACCACGATGTACAGCAAGGAAGGCGTGCCCGTTCCTGGTGCGACCCAGATCGAAGCTGAAGTGGTGAACGGCCAGGACATCGTGGTGTCCATCGATGTCGAACTGCAACAGCAAGTGGAAAAAGCCGTGCTCAAGCGCACCGAGGAAGTCGATGGGAAGACGGGCTTCGGTGCGGTCATGAACGCCGAGACGGGCGAGATGCTCGCGTGCGCTTCGGTGCCGACCTTCGACATCACCGATCTTTCGGAGGTCGAAGAGGGAGCGACGAACCTTTCTGGCATCTCAGGACATTACGAGCCGGGATCGGTGTTCAAAGCGGTGACGATGCTCGCGGCTCTTGAAGAGGGAACCGTCTCGGTCGATAAGAACTACTATTGTCCTTCTGTCTTACAAGTTGGCGAGCACAAGATCACCGACTCGCACGAGCGCGAAGATAAGGATATGACCGCGACCACCATCATGGCGGATTCCTCGAACATCGGCATGTCGCTGATCGCACGCGATCTCACCTTCTCGAAATTCTATGAATACCTGCAGAAATACCAGATCGTAAGCGATACGAACATCGACTATCCTGGCGCTGCGAGCGGATATCTTGCTCCGCGCGACAAGTGGACCGAAGTGCAGGGTTACAACATCAGCTTCGGACAAGGTCTCGAAGTGAGCCCGATTCAGATGATGCGCTTCTATGGCCTGGTCGCGAGCAATGGCACGATCGCACAGCCTCATTTCTTGCTCGAGGTTCCTTCGAGCGGCGAAGAGTTGACCTATACGACCGAGAAAGTGGTCGACAATGATCGGGCGATCGATGATCTCGACACCATGCTCGAGGCGGTTGTCGAGGACGGAACGGGTACGCAGGCGGCGATCAACGGATATCGCGTTGCAGGCAAGACCGGTACGGCTGAGATCGCAAGCCCGAATGGCGGCTATAAAGAAGGTGTGTACAACATCTCGTTCGTCGGATATCTTCCCGATGCTTCGACGAAGCTCGTGTGCTTCGTTGGCGCGACGGACGTGCCAGGCGAGCGAAAGACCGTTCCCGCATTCCATGACATCATGGAGTTCGCGATCGATCGCTATCACATCACGCAGAACTAGGGACCATCATGACCGACCGAACATGCGCAGAACTCATCGAAGGTTTCGACCACACGATCATCGGCGATCCAGATCGTGTCATAACGGGCATCACCTATCGCAGCGATGCGGTGCAGCCTGGTGAAGCATTTTGCTGCATCGTCGGATTGAAGAGCGATGGGCATGCATATGCGCAGGATGCCGTGAACCGCGGCGCGAGCGCGTTGGTGGTCGAGCGTGAGCTCGACCTGAAGGGAGGAGACCATGTTACCTTCATTCTCGTTGACGACTCGCGCAAGGCAATGGCTCATCTTGCGGCTCGCTTCTATCGAATGCCATCTGAAGATCTTTCGCTCGTTGGGATAACCGGCACTAACGGTAAGACCACGACGTCGTTCTTGGTCGATCATATCGCGCGCACGCTTGGCGCGACGACCGGGCTGATCGGTACGGTGGGCATCGATATCGCAGGCAAGGAACTTCCTGCCGATCATACGACTCCCGAATCGTGCGATCTGCAGCGAATCTTCGCACAGATGCGCGATGCTCATTGCAGCGTGGTGGCCATGGAGGTCAGTTCGCACGCGCTCGATCTCGATCGTGTGTGGGGAAGCGATTTCGCGGTGACCGCGTTCACGAATCTGACGCAGGATCACCTTGATTTCCACAAGACCTTCGAAGCGTACTTCGCAGCGAAACGGCGATTGTTCAGCACGGACTATCCCGCCAAGCGCGTCATCAACATCGATAGCGAATGGGGCGAGCGCTTGCTCGCGAGCGTTCTTGAGCAGGGAGATCCCGTCATCACGACGGGCTTCGCCGAGAACGCGGACATCCATCCCATCAAGATCGCCTACGATGTGGCGCGTACGCGCATCGTGCTCGGCGTGATGGGAGATGCGGTCGCGTTCGAGTATCCGCTGGTAGGTCGCTTCAACGTCGAGAACGTGATGACCGCGTTCGGTATCGCGCTCCAGCTCGGATACGCACCGCACGATATCGCCGAGGTGCTGGCAGATGTTCCGGCGGTGCCTGGACGCATCGAGCGCGTCGAGCTCGCTCCTGGCGAAGGCGGAGAACGTGCGCGCAGTTTGTCCGTATACGTCGATTACGCGCATACGCCTGATGCGCTCGAGAAGGCCATCGCGTCGGTCAAGCAGCTCTCCCAAGGCAAGACCATCGTCGTGTTCGGGTGCGGTGGCGATCGTGATGCGACCAAGCGTCCGCTCATGGGCAAGGCAGCGCTCGCGGCCGATCATGCGGTGGTGACCTCCGACAATCCGCGTACGGAAGATCCGCAGCGCATCATCGAAGATATTCTGGCAGGCATGCAAGGAAATGAGGGCCGTTTCAGCGTCGAGCCTGATCGGCGCAGCGCGATCCGCAAGGCGCTCTCGCTCGCTTCACCGAGCGATGCGGTGCTGATTGCGGGTAAGGGCCATGAAGATTACCAGACCATCGGTACGACCAAGCACGATTTCGACGATCGTGCGGTCGCGCGCGAAGAGATGATATTGATCGGTTAGGAAGCCATGAGACTGAATTCGAAACAGATCGCTGAATTCACGGGTGCGACGGTCGTCGTAGAGGCGCTCGATCCTTCGCATCTCGCGTGCGGTATCACGTGGGATTCGCGTGATGTCGAACCCGATTTCGTCTATGTTGCCCTCCCAGGCGAGCGCGTCGATGGACATAGCTTCATCGATGAGGCGTTGCGCAAGGGCGCGCATGTGGTGCTCTCGATGCAGCGCGTTCCTGAAAACACGCAGATCCTCGCCCGAGAAATGGGGGCAGCGCTGCTCGAGGTCTCGTCGACGTTCTCGGCGATCACGGATCTCGCGCGCGCTTGGAGAAGTTTCATCAAGGGTGAGGTGGTCGCCCTCTCCGGTTCAACGGGAAAGACCACCACTAAGAACATCTTGCGCGACGTGCTCGCGACCACCTATCGCGTGGTCGCCACGAAGGGCAATCAAAATAACGAGCTGGGCGTTCCGAAGACGCTGCTCGATGCCGATCCCGAGACCGAATACGTGGTCGTGGAGATGGGCATGCGCGGTTCGGGCCAGCTGCGCGAACTGTGCGATTTCGTGCGACCCGATATCGCGCTCATCACGAATACGGGCGAGTGTCATATCGAACTGCTCGGGTCGCGCGAGGCGATCGCGCTCGCGAAAGCCGAGGCGGTCGAAGCATTGCCGAATGGTGCCGGACTCGCCGTGCTCAATTACGTGGATGACAACACGCTTCTGATCTGCGAAGCTGCGCAGACAGCGAAGCGTGGCATCCAGGTGATCTATTTCGATGGTTCGGGCACGTTCAAGGCGCAAACCAATGAAGGAGTGCCCTGCGTGTGGGCGAGCGATATCGAGCTCGACGATGCGGGTTGTCCGCATTTCAAGCTGCATGTGCCCGGCGAATCGCATTCGATCGCATGCGAGCTCGGCTTGCGCGGCATCCACAATGTTCACAATGCGTGCGCAGCTGCGGCGCTGGCGTATCTCTGTCATGTGCCGCTCGAGCAGATCGCCATCGGACTCAAGGCTTCCGTGCCTGAGGTCGGACGTCAGGAGATACTGCAGGGCAAAGGTGATGTGATGGTGATCAACGATGCCTACAATGCGAACCCCGATTCGATGCGCGCATCGCTGGCCATGTTTTCCGTGCTCAACGTCAAGCATAAACGCTATGCTGTATTAGGTGACATGGGAGAGTTGGGCGATTTCGCGCAGGCTTGCCATGAAGGCGTCGGGCAGTTCGCTGCAACGCAGAAGCTCGATCAGCTGATCTGCGTCGGGGAACTAGCGCGCTTCATCGCCGATGGCGCGCGTGCTGCTGGCTTTCCATCCGAGCGCATCACCGTCGTCGCTACGCGCGGCGAGGCGCTCAATGAATTGGAGACGCGTCTCGAACCAGGAGACGCGGTGCTGGTAAAGGCATCCCATTCCATGGAGCTCGAACGTATAGTCAGGGGGCTTTTGGCATAATGCTCGCGGTTTATGCACAGTATCCGACCTTCACCGTCTTCCTCGCGGTGTTCATGGGTGCGATCGTTACGATGGTGCTCATGCCCTTCTGGATCAAGGGTCTGAAGAAGCATCTCATCGGCCAGCAGGTTCGTGCCGATGGTCCTGAAAGCCATCTGGTCAAGCAGGGAACGCCCACCATGGGTGGTGTGATCATGCTGGTCGCGATGGCCGTCACCGTTCTTCTTCTCGCTGCGCCCGAACTCGATACCACGTTCATCCTCATCGCCATCATCCTGACCGGCGTGCTCGGTTTCATCGACGATGCTTCCAAGGTGGCGAAGGAACGCTCTCTCGGCTTGACGCCGAAAGCGAAGCTCGTCGGGCAATTCCTTATCTCGACCGCTTTCGTGCTCGCGGTGGTGAATTGGCTCGGCATCCCGCCCACCATCGACATCCCGTTCATCGCGACGCTCGACTTCGGCATCCTCACCACGACGTTGCCCATCGAAGTGCCCGCAGGCCAGTTCAGCATTCCGTGGCTCTACGTGCTCTTCTGCGACATCTTGCTGATGGGCCTTTCCAATGCGACGAACCTGACCGACGGCCTGGACGGTCTTGCGGCAGGCACGGTCATGATGGCCATCCTGGTCATGGCGGCCATCGCCTATCGCCTGAACATGCTCGACGCTGCCTTGGTCGGCGCTGCCATCGCGGGCTGTTGCATCGGCTTTCTGTGGTTCAACGCTTATCCGGCCGATATCTTCATGGGTGACACGGGGTCGCTGTCGCTCGGTATGGCGCTCGGTTGTATCGCCATCGTCACGAAGACCGAGGTCATCTCGCTCATCATCGGCGGCCTATTCGTCATCGAGGCGCTCTCGGTCATGATCCAGGTCTTCTACTTCAAACGGACGAAGAAGCGACTCTTCCTCATGGCGCCGCTCCATCATCATTTCGAGAAGAAGGGATGGAGCGAAGTGAAGGTGGTCGTGCGCTTCTGGATCATCTCCGCATGCTTCGCTGCGGTCGGTTTCTGCATCTTCTTCGCTCAATCGATGGTAGCCTAAGGCCAGACGCCAGGTAGCGCAGCGTAGGGAAGGAACGAGCATGAGCGAAGGATCATCTTCAAGAATGGATCGTAAGGCAGCCCCCGAATCGTTGGGGAATGTTCTCGTGCTCGGCCTTGGAAAGACAGGTGAGGCGGTTTGCGAATACTGCCTTGATCAGGGAAGCCGTGTTGCGTCGCTCACGGTCGCAGCGGGGACGCAGAACGAGTCGTCGCTCGCGGTCGCGAAACGTCTCGAAGCCCGCGGCGCTCGAGTCGTATTCGACACGACCAGCTTCGCGAACGCCTACGATCTTTGCATCGCGAGTCCTGGTATCTCGCAATTCTCCGTCTTCTATCAGAATGCGCTCGGTGCTGCACGTGAAGTGATCAGCGAGGTCGAGTTCGCGTGGCGCGAGAGCGCGCGCGATTCGGTCTGGATCGCGATCACCGGCACCAATGGCAAGACCACCACGACCGCGCTCACCGCACATCTTCTTCGAAGCGCTGGCATGAATGCCGTGGCGGTCGGCAATATCGGCGATACCTGCATCGAAGCGGTGCGCAAAGGTGAGGCGAGTCACTTCGTCGCTGAAGTGTCGTCCTATCAGTTGGCTTCTACCAAGGAATTCGCGCCCCAGGTCGCGATCTTACTGAACATCACGCCCGATCACCTCAAATGGCATCAGAGCTTCGAGGCATATTGTGAAGCGAAGCAGCGCATCTACGCTAACCTCGCTAAGGTCGGTGGCGTTGCGGTCATGGATGCGATGAACGATATCGTGCGTGGATACGTGAAGGAACTGAAGCACATTCCTACTGCGGAGCGTGGGTTCTCCTATATCCCGATCGGAACTGCGCAGGGCGTCGGTCAGAGCATGATCGATGCGTGCGGTGCCGAGAATGCCGCCTTCGTCGACGGTGCGGTACTGACGGTCGATCATGCGGGCACGACAAGCGCGCTCGTCGCGACCGATGAGCTCAACATCCCAGGCGAACACAACGTGGCGAACGCTCTAGCAGCCGCGAGCGCAGCGCTCGCCATCGGCTGCGACGTGGAAGCCGTTCGCGAAGGGCTGCGCACCTTCCAACCGCTCGAGCATCGCATCGAGCCGTGCGGCAGCGTGAATGGGATCGCGTGCTATAACGACTCGAAGGCGACCAATGTCGATGCGACCCTGAAGGCGCTCGCCGCATTCGGGGACACGAAACCTATCGTGCTGCTGGGCGGTGACGACAAGGGAACGAGCCTTGATGTGCTCGTGGAAGAAGCGAGCGCGCACTGCAAGGCGGTGGTGTGCTATGGCGCGGCAGGTCCGCGCTTCTTAGAGGCATTCGCTGCTTCGTCGCTTCCGCATCATGCAGCACCTCATATGAGAGAAGCCTTCGACCTCGCGCTCGAGATCGGGCAGCCGGGGGATGTGATCGTGCTCTCTCCTGCGTGCGCTTCCTTCGATGAATTCAGTTGCTTCGAAGAACGCGGCGACGTGTTCAAGGACCTGGTCCGCCAGCGATCGAGCGGCGGGGAAGGCTAGGTTCGCATGAACAGGGCGCCACGAACACACTCACAACGCACTCCGATGCCCTCTCATTCACGCCTTCAACGTTCCTCGAAAGAGGTCGTCGTTCCGCGCTTGATGGTCATGCTCTCCGCGGCCGCTCTGGTGGTCATCGGTCTGGTCATGGTCTTCTCGGCTTCTTCGGTCACCGCATACGTCGAACAAGGCGATGCCTATGGTGAGACGATCAAGCAGGTCATCTTCGCCGTCATCGGCGTAGCCTTGTGCGTCGCCGTCATCGTCGCGACGAAGATGGTCGGTTTCGAAGCGATGAGTTCGAAATTCATCATCTACAGCTTCTGGACCTTGTGTGTCATCGGCGTTCTTCTCACTGCTGCGCTCGGCACGGCTGCGCTCGGCGCGAAGCGCTGGCTCGTGATCGGCGGCATCTCGATCCAATTCGGCGAATTCATGAAGATCGCGCTCGTGTTGGTGGCTGCGCGCATCATGGTGGATTTCAACGACGGTATGGATGCGCTCAAAGTGCTCGTTCGTTGTGCGATCTTCATCGTGGCGCCGCTCGCGCTCCTCTTCGTTTTGCAGTCGGACCTCGGGACGACGGTCATCTGCCTCATCGCCATCTTCTCGATCCTCATCTTCGGTGGTGTTCCGTGGCGCTGGATCGCGCTTTTGGGCATCTTGATCCTCGGGCTCGGTGCGGCCGCTATCTTCTCGGCGCCCTATCGCACCGCACGCCTCTTGACCTTCCTCGACCCGTGGGGCAATGCGGATGGCGATGGCTATCAGATCGTCCATTCGCTCCAAGCGTTGGCGTCGGGTGGTCTTTTTGGCGTCGGTATCGGCAATTCCTACGAGAAGCTGCAGTATCTTCCCGAAGCGGAAACGGACTTCATCTTCGCCATCATCGGCGAGGAGTTGGGTCTTGTCGGTGCTATGGCGGTGGTGGTCCTGTTCGTGGTCTTCCTCTATGGTGGCTATTGCATCGCGAAGGATGCCACGAACAGTTACGGGATGCTCATCGCGGGCGCGCTCACGACCATGCTCGTCGCGCAAGCCTTCATCAACATCCTGTGCGTGATCGGTCTCTTCCCGATCACGGGCAAGCCTCTTCCTTTCATCTCGTCAGGAGGATCGTCGCTCATCAGTTCGCTTCTGATCGTGGGTATCATCCTGTCGGTCTCGTTCAGCAGCGAACCGACCGAGGCACCATATCAACAGCGTCGCGAGAAGCTCCATGTCGTGTCTTCGTATGACGGCGGCACGCCGAAGCCAGGAAGAAGACGTTAGGGGAAACGTATGCGCATCGTATTATCGGGCGGTGGTACCGCAGGGCACATCAATCCAGCGCTCGCGTTAGCCGAGACGCTCCAAGCGCGCGGTCACGAGGTCTTCTATGCGGGCACGCCTCATGGGGTCGAGGCGCGCCTTGTGAAAGAGGCGGGGTTGCCCTTCGAGGCGTTCGAGGCGAGCGGCTTCGATCGCGCTCATCCGCTCACGCTGCCCAAGGCGCTTCGGACGATCCAGAAGAGCACGAAGAAGGCGAAGCGCTGGTTCCAGGAGATCGAGCCTGATGTAGTGGTGGCGTTCGGAGGCTATGTGTGTATCCCGGTCAGCCGCGCTGCTGAAGCGCTCAAGATCCCCTTGGTGGTACATGAGCAGAATTCGGTCATGGGTATGGCGAACAAGTACCTCTCGAAGGGCGCTGCCGCGGTGGCGCTCACCTACGAGGTCGCAGGCGAGGCTGTCGCCGACAAGCGCAAGATCGTCGTGACGGGCAACCCGGTTCGCTCCTCGATCTTCACCTCGACGCGCGAAGAGGGGAGAGATGCGATCGGTATCCCGCAAGACGCGCTCATGCTGCTCGTGTTCGGAGGAAGCTTGGGTGCGCGTCACTTGAACAGCGCGATCGCTGCGATGAAGGATCGCTTGCTGGCGATCGATGGTCTCTACATCATGCACATCACGGGTCCGAAAGAGCTCGAGACCGTCGAAGCGGCGCTCGATCTTACCGATGAGGAACGCGAACGCTATATCGTCTTGGGTTATCAGGACCGCATGGGCGAGACCATGGCCGCGACCGACATGGTCGTCTCTCGAGCGGGCGCCACTTCGCTCGCCGAGATATCCGCACGTCGTATCCCGGCGATCCTCGTGCCGTTCCCCTTCGCAACGGCCGATCATCAGACCACGAACGCTAAAGCTTACGTCGAGCGGGGCGCGGCGTCCATGATCGCCGATGCGGACGTCGAGTCCGATGAATTCACCACGCTCGTCCTCGATCTGATCGAAGATGCCGGCCTTCGCGAGCGCATGACGCAGGCGGCGGCGACCTTTGAGACCGAAGACGCTGCCGCGAAGTTGGCGGATGTCGTATTGGCGGCGGCAGGCACGACGCCATCCGATACAATGTGATGCGGATTCAGGAGGAATTGCGTGGATCGATTCGAGAACAAGAAGATTCATTTCATCGGTATCGGCGGTGTGGGCATGAGCGGCATCGCTCGTGTCGCACATGAACAGGGCCATACCGTTTCTGGATCGGATCTTCGTGAAAGCCGCTATACCAAACAGCTGCGTGATGCGGGCATTCAGGTCTTCATCGGTCAGAAGGCGGATACCATCTCGAGCGTCGATCCTGACATCGTGGTCGTATCGACGGCCATCATGGACAACAACCCCGAGCTCATGGCCGCGCGCGAGGCGGACATCGATATCTGGCATCGCGCGAAGATGCTGGCAGCGCTGGGCGTCGGGCATGCGACGCTGGCCGTGGCGGGGACGCATGGCAAGACCACCTCTTCTTCGATGTTGGCATCGACCATCGACGCGATCGGGCTCGACCCGACCTTCCTGATCGGCGGCATCGTTCGTTCCTACAATTCGAACGCGCATTGCGGCGAGGGCGAATACTACGTGGTCGAGGCGGACGAGAGCGATCGTTCGTTCACGTATCTCGATCCTGCAGCAGTGCTCGTCACCAACGTCGAGGCCGATCATCTCGACCATTACGAAGACCTGGACGAGATCTACCAGCTCTTCGGCGATTTCATGTCGCTCGTTCCTGAAGAGGGATGTTGCGTGGTGTGTGGTGAAGATGCTGCGCTGGTGGAGGTCGCGCGCGCGACCGGACGCACGGTCTACACGTATGGGTTCGACGATTCGTTCGACACGGTCGTAGCGAACTACAAGACCCATGGCATCTCCACCTCGTTCGATATCACGCTGCCCGATGGACAGCATCATCATTGTCGCATCAAGCAGAATCCTGGACGCCATAACGCTTTGAATGCGGCGGGCGTGCTCACGCTCATGTGGACGCGCGGTCTGGATATGACCGCGGCTGTCGAGGCTCTGGCGGAATTCGCTGGGGTGCGTAGGCGCTTCGACAAGGTGGGCGAGGCTGGTGGCGTCACCATCGTGGATGATTACGCACATCACCCGACCGAGATCGCTGCGACCATCGAAGCGGCGAAATCGCTCGATTTCGAGCATGTGCATGTGCTCTTCCAGCCACATCGCTATTCGCGCGTCAAGCTCTTCACGGAGGTCTTGCGCGACGATTTCGAGCGCGCGTTCGACAAAGCCGACCGCATCACGTTCATGGACGTGTATTCAGCTGGCGAAGCGCCGGTTCCTGGCGTCTCGGGCGCGACGTTTCTCCAGGTCGTACTCGATCATCCTGGTCATCCCGAGGACGCGACCTATGTGCCGCATCGCATGAAGGTCGTACCTACGTTGCTCTCGCAACTCGAACCGGGCGATCTTGTCATCACCATGGGCGCAGGCGACGTGACTGCTATCGGCCCCGAACTTCTCGCCGCTCTGCAAGAGCGCGAGCTGGAGGGTCGCGACTGATGGCACGTCATGCTTCGGATCTGGAGCTGCTACGTTTCGAAGACGATTTCGATGGCGAGATCCGTTTGGATGAGCCGATGTCGAAGCACACCAGCTATCGCATCGGTGGCCCTGCAAAAGCCTATATCGTGGCCAATTCCGTTGCGGCTCTGAATGCAGCGCTTGGTGCATGCAAGGCAGATGATCTTCCCTGGGTCCTGGTAGGCAAGGGTTCGAATCTGCTCGTTTCGGATGAGGGCTTTCCCGGTGCGGTCATCACGCTTGCGGGAGAATTTCGTAATTGGATGTTCGACGAAGAGACGAATCGCGTCATCGTGGGTGCGGGCACCATCCTCTCGAGACTCGTGCAAGAGGTGTTCCATCGCGGCTATAGCGGTATGGAATTCGCAGTAGGGACCCCTGGCACCGTAGGGGGAGCGCTTCGTATGAACGCGGGCACGAAAGACGATTGGATCGGCTCGCGCGTCGTGTCGGTCACGACCTATCATCCTGCGGAAGGTTTGAAGCGCTATGCGGGAAGCGACATCGAGTGGGCATATCGTTCGACTTCGTTTCCGAGCGACGAGATCATCGTCGAATGCGAACTTCAGTTAGAACCCGCGCTCTCGGGCAACATCCACGATCGCATGCGTTCGCTGCTCGAGCGCCGCAAAGCCTCCCAGCCACTGGAATATCCCTCGTGTGGGAGCGTCTTCAAGAATCCGGAAGACCATTCGGCGGGCGCGCTCATCGATGAGGTTGGGCTTAAGGGGACTCTGTGTGGAGGCGCCCAAATCTCTGAAAAACATGCTAATTTTATCGTTAACAAGCACAACGCTTCAGCTTCTGACGTGCGCGCTCTCATCAAGACCGCGCAAGAAAAGGTGAAAGAGCACTATGGCATCGAACTTCAACCGGAGGTCAAATTCCTTGGGTTCGAAGAGGACTTCAAGAACTGACAAGGGCGCAGCGCTGCCTTCTTCGGTGAAGGGACGTCCGAGCCAGAACCGTTCGGTGCGCATGTCTCAGAACGATCGAAGCAGACGCGCGAAGCAGTCCACGTCCGCGCGTTCGCAGCGTCGTGTGTCTCACAGCGCTTATCGTGATGCGAACGTGCAGCTGCCGAACGCTCGTGCGCGCAATACGCGCCCGGCATCGACGCACACCGCCTCATCTTCGCGTCGAACCTCTCGTTATGGTTCGAGTCTTCCCAACATCGACCGCAACGGGTATCTCGCGGGCGAGGGTGTTCGTCCAGCGCGTTCATCCGCCCAGCGTCAAGCTCGCGGAAGCGAACCGCTGCGTTCGGTCAGCGTTTCGCAGGTGCGCAACAATCGCCGTCAGACGCAGCCGAAGAAGTCGCGCAAAGGGCTCATCATCGGCATCGTGCTGGCGGTGCTGGCGATCGTGGTCGCGGTGGGCATCTTCATCTTGTCTCGAACCGATATGTTCCCTGTCACCAAGATCACCGTTTCGGGCGTGCATCACCTGACCGACCAGGAGACAGCGGAGCTCGCGTCGGTCCCTGAAGGAACGACGCTGCTCAACGTGGATGCGGGAGGTATCGAGGGGCGTCTCGAGTCGAATCCGTGGATCCTGGACGCCAGCATCGAGCGACGTTTCCCCGATACGCTCAATCTGAACATCACCGAACGCGAGATCGTCGCGGTGGTCGACGTGGTCATCGACGATAACGACAATCAGCAAACATGGGCGCTCGCTTCCGATGGTACGTGGCTCATGCAGATTCCTGAGCGCAACAGCACCGAAGGCCAGCAGCTCGCTCCTCAGGTCTACGAGGATGTCGACGCTGCGCTCCATATCTCGAGCGTACCCTATGGCGCGGTCCCTGAGGCTGGATCGCAGTGCAACAACCCTAATATCACCAACGCGCTCGCCATCATCGATGGCATGTCGACCGAGCTTGCCGATCAGGTTAAATCGGTCTCGGCTGCAAGCTCCGATTCCACGGTGCTCACGCTCGACAACGGTGTCGAGATCGCATTCGGCGATTCTTCTGATATTCGCGACAAGGAACGCGTTTGTCTCGAGTTGATGGAGCAGCATCCAGGTAAGATCGCCTACATCAACGTGCGTACGGTGAATAAGCCGATATGGAGGGCAGTTTAGTGATATTTGCCCAGTTTGTGTTTTCAATCAATCGGCTCTTGTGTACAATTAACCCAATGTTCTCATGGGCTCATCTTCCCATGAGCCACATCTCATTGAATTACTGAAAGCGGGCATGATATGCAACAAATTCTAGGCGCTGATAATCTTGCTGTCATCAAGGTCGTAGGCGTGGGCGGCGGCGGTACGAACGCGGTCAACCGTATGGTTGAAGCAGGCGTTCGCGGTGTTGAATTCATCGCGGTGAACACCGACCGTCAAGCACTGCTCCTCTCCGATGCCGATAAGACCATCCATATCGGTGAAGAGCTCACCCGTGGTCTCGGCGCAGGCGCTAATCCGGAGATCGGATGCCAGGCAGCAGAGGAATCCCGCGCAGAGATTCGCGAGGCGCTCGCCGATGCCGACATGGTCTTCGTCACTGCTGGCGAAGGCGGCGGCACGGGCACGGGCGCTGCTCCGGTCGTTGCAGAGATCGCTCGCGAAGAGATCGGCGCGCTCACCGTCGGCATCGTCACGAAGCCCTTCAGCTTCGAGGGTCGTCTTCGTCGCAATCAGGCGGAGCAGGGCATCGACTTCCTTTCCATGAAGGTCGACACGCTCATCGTCATCCCGAACGATCGCCTGCTCGAGATCGTCGACAAGAAGACCAGTATGCTCGACGCGTTCCGCATCGCGGACGATACGCTGCGCCAGGGCATTCAGGGCGTTACCGATCTCATCACCATCCCGGGTCTCATCAATCTCGACTTCGCGGACATCCGTACGGTCATGAAGGATGCGGGCACCGCTATGATGGGCATCGGCATCTCCTCGGGCGAATCCCGCGCACTCGATGCTGCTCAGCAAGCTATCAACTCCAACCTGCTCGAAACGTCGATCGCGGGTGCATCGCGCATCCTCTTCTCGATCGCTGGCGGCCCGAGCCTCGCTCTTTCCGAAGTGGACGAGGCTGCACGTGTGGTCGAGGCGGTCGCGGACGAGAACGCGAACATCATCTATGGTCAGATCGTCGATCCGGAGATGCAAGAAGAAGTTCGCATCACCGTCATCGCAACGGGCTTCAAAGCGAATACCGCACAGTCCGCGATGGACTTCTCTCGTAAGGATAACGTCTTCAATTCCACCACGCAGCGCAACGGTAACGTTCAGCAGAATCAGGCACCTCAGCAGACGCAGAGCACCTATCAGCAGCTCTACTCCAACGAGCCGCGCTTCGCTGACGAAGACTACATCCCCGATTTTCTGAAGCGCCAATAGGCTCTCGAAGATGTGCGCATCTTCGCTTCGTGCGAACATGCTCATAACAGTAAAACGTATCGCAGACGCATCGGTTCTGGTGCGTCTGTTCGTTTGAAAGGCTCATCATGGATAGGCGTGTTCTTCCTCGGCCGTCGCTTTCTGAAATCGAATGCGAGAACATACCCTTCTTCACTGACGAAGCGCTCTTCGAGGCGTGCGGCGTTCGTATCGCGTTCACGACGCGTGCGGGCGGTGTGAGCGTAGGTCCTTATGCTTCGCTCAATCTTGGCGATCATGTCGCGGATGATGTGGAGGCGGTCAGGCGAAATCGCAGCTTGATCATGGGTGCGCTCGCAGGAGAGGCGTGCTCGCCGATCGAAGCGCATCTCGTCGTACCGAATCAGGTGCATGGCGATATGGTCGTGACCGTCGATTCCCCTGCCGATGTCGTACGTGCGAAGAATGAAGCTACGCAAGGCGCGGATGCGATCATCGTCGCCACACGTGAGGTGGCGGCGCTGCTGTGCTTCGCCGATTGTGTGCCGCTCATCATCGTGATGCCTACGGGACGGTTCGCAGTGGTGCATGCAGGCTGGCGCGGGGTGGAGAACACCATTGCTGCAAAAACGCTCTCGCTCATGCTCGAGCAAGAGAAGCGCGCTTCGGGTGCGTCACAACAAGAGCTTGTCGCTGCTACCAATGTCTACATCGGCCCCTACATCCATCGCGAATGCTTCGAGACGAGCGAAGAGATCCACGATCTTTTCGTCGCTAAGTTCGGGGAGGCGTGCAGTTTCGATCCGCGCCATGTCGATCTGGGCGCAGCGCTTCGTGCTCAGCTGATACGACTTGGCATATCCTGCGCGCGCATATGCGATGTGGATAAGTGCGCGGTCTGCAACAACGATCGCTTCTTCTCGTATCGAGCACAAGGTGGTACGGCGGGGAGGCACGGCGCGTTCGCGATACGTGCGTAAGGCAACAGGCTCATAGCGAAGTTCGGATGACGCTCATCGTGCGCTATAGTGGAGTGAGCACATCAATGTAGAGGCGTTACATCAAGGAGAGCTATTCATGTCAACGAAAGATCGCTATATGCGCGTTCGCGATGAAGTGGATGCTGCGTGCGAGCAGGCGGGGCGCGAGCCCGAAGAGGTTTTGCTCCTGGCGGTATCGAAGACGGTCGATCTCGATCAGGTCCAAGAAGCGATAGAGGGAGGGGCTCATGCCTTCGGCGAGAACCGTCCTGATGAGCTTTTGCGCAAGAGCGCGGCTTTCCCAGACCAGAGCTGGCATTTCATCGGCAACATCCAGTCGCGTCGCATCGCCGATATCGTTTCTGCGGCCGATCTCATCCATTCGGTCAGCAAAGCGGAACATCTTGCCAAGATCGATAAAGCAGCGGCGAAGATCGACAAGGTGCAGCCCGTGCTGCTCGAGGTGAACGTTTCGGGCGAGGCCTCCAAGAGCGGTTTTCATCCGAGCGAGGTCCTCTCGATCATCGAGGAGGCGGCGAGTCTTCCTGCGGTGCGCATCCAAGGGCTCATGACCATGGCTCCGCGTGCCGATGAAGAGGCGATCGAGACTTCCTTCAGCGGTCTTGCGCGCTTGCGCGACGAGCTGCAGCGTCAGCTCGATGACAAGGGGATCGATGTCACGTTGTCTGATATTTCTATGGGTATGACCGAAGACTGGCCGCAGGCGATCGAGCGAGGCACTACTATAGTAAGGGTCGGACGAGCGATCTTCGATAGTTCGTTCGAATAGGACCGAATTGGTGGCCGCGTCCGTGCTGTTCTCCAAGCATGATCAGCAAGGCTGCGATGAAAGAAAGGCGTTATGGATTTTCCTAATCCCTCAAGATCCGCTGGAAATCTCGTTGAGAGCATCAAGGATAAACTGAATTTCGGCTCGTCTCGTAATGCCGACCACGAGGAATACGTGGAAGAGGATTATGCCTACGACGAGTATGGCTACGACGAAGATCTCGATGATTATGGCGAGTACGGTTTCGATGAATCCTATGCCACGAACAGCTATGACGATCCTTACTCGGACAGTTATACGACGCGCGATACCTATCGTACGCGTTCACCGAAGCTCGTCTCTTTGAACGATATTCAGAATACGACCTCTGCTTATGGGGTCATGGCCTCATCGACATCATCCGATCAGGGCATTCCGACCAGCTCTTCCGTGCCGGGATATCTCTCTAGCACGGCTGATACGAGGTTCTCTTCGCGCTCGACCTCGCGCGTTACCGTCGCTGCCGATGCTACCGATGAAGACTGCACCGAAGGGTTCGGTTTCGATCGTCCCGATACGGGTTATCGCGATTTCGTCTCTCCTTATCAGCGTCAGAATGTCGAGAAGACCGCTGTTCTGCCATCCACGGGATCGACCGGTCTCGATGGTCTCTTCACGCCGACCGATAGCGCGCCGCAAGCCGCTTCGATCGCTCCCGAACAGGGAACGAGCATCGGCGGTCGTTTCTCGCGCAAGATCGAGATCTTCGAACCGAAGAGCTTCGAAGAAGCGGTCAACATCGTCACGATGCTCAAAGAGGGTAGCGTGGTCATCTTGAATCTGAAGTACGTGAACGCAGGGCTCTCGAAGCGTGTTCTCGATTTCGCGTTCGGTGTGGTCGCAGCGCTCGAGATGCAGATCACCTATGAGGCGCCGCAGGTCTTCTCCATCACGCAATCAGGGAAGCTCACCTTGGTCGAGCGTGACCAGTTGCGCCTGAAGCGCATTCTTTGATGAAGATCGTGCGACCCGAAAGGAAGTAACGTGAGCTGGCAATATATTCTCGTTTCGCTTTCAGATGCCTATAGCTTGGTCATCGTCATCTACGTATTGATGTCGTGGTTTCCGATCGGCGGTGTGGTCCAAGATGTGCGCAATGCACTCGGCAAGATCTGCGATCCGTTCTTGAATCTCTTCAAACGACTCATTCCCCCTCTTGGAGGGATGGTCGACATTACCCCTATAATTGCATTACTTGTGTTACAGTTCGGGGTACGATTTATAGTATCATTGTTCTAAGTTCGCACATTACCAGGCAAGAGAGGTCGTTATGGCGATTACATCCGAAGATATCCAGCAGCAGAGCTTCAAGATCGAACGTCGTGGTTACGATGTCGATGAAGTGGATGTGTTCCTGGAGCATGTTTCCGACGAGATCGATGTGCTCAATAACGAGATCGTTCGTCTTCGCGCGCAACTAGCGGAGGCTCAGAACGCTCCTGCAGGCGCTGCCCCTCAAGAGACCGCAAGCTCAGAAGATGCTGCGAAGCTTGCTGAGAAGGATGACCGCATCGCCGAACTCGAGTCCCAGCTCACTGAACGCAAGAGCGAAGACAACGCGATCGCGCAGGCGCTCATCATCGCCCAGCGTACCGCAGACGAGATCGTATCCAAGGCCCGCACCGATGGCGAGAACATCCGTCGTAATGCCGAAGAGGAAGGCCAGCGCATCCTCGACAAGGCTGGTGCTGAAAAGCAGCGCATCATCGAGCAGATCAGCGAACTTACGGTCAGCCGCGAGAAGGTTCGCGAGCAGTACCAAGAGATGCTCAAGGACTTCATCGCCGCTTCTACCAAGCGTCTTACCGAGATCGGTGGCGACAATACTTCCGATATCGTCATTCCGGACGAACTGCTGGAGGAAGAATCGACCAGCGCGCCAAGCACTAAGAAATGGAACCCGTCGCCCTCTACAGCCACTTACACCACGCCGACCGTCAATCCTGCAGTCTCGAGCCCCGCGCCTCCGAAGCCTTCGCAATCTTCGAAGGACCTTTCTGGCTACGGAGATGCAGATGATTCCTTCACCTTCGACGAGATCGACTAGTTCGAGCGGATCGAATAGGATACGTCGACGCTCTTGGCAGCTGCGGTCTACAAATTAGCTGTACGTCTCACGCCCCGTTCGGGGCGTGATGCTGTTTTAGGGGTGAAGAGCGTCGATGGATTGCTCGAAGTGCAAGCGAGCGTTACCGCACCGCCCGATAACGGCAAGGCGAACAAGGCGCTCTGCAAACTGATCGCTTCAGAGCTTGGCATCGCGAAATCGAAAGTGGAAGTGGTGCAGGGGCAGACGAGCCGTCATAAACGCTTGGGTGTTGCGGCCGATGCGACGACCGTGGAAGCATGGGTGGCGGGGTTGCCTGTGCTCGATTAGGTGAGCCTCACACCAGCATACGAGACGCGCCCGATCTCCTTCAGCGGGAGGAAGACCCACATGCTTCCCGTGCGAAGCGAGATGCGAGCGGGCGAGGTGATGAGCTCGTTCGAGATCCCCCACAGAGCGCGGTTGCTCACGTGCGCATTCTGCAGACCGTATTCCATGCCCTCTTCGCTGACGCCGGTCGCTTCATCGGAATGAGAGATGACCGAGCAGGTGCCCATCGCGCCTGCGTCGACGGTGAGCTCGGTCAGGCCGCCTGCTGAATCGAGCGTGATCACCACTTCGTCTTCGGTGATGCCCCAGATGCGTTGCCCGTGGTTTGCTGCGTACGCCATCAGCTGAAGGTTACCGAGCGAATGGTCGAGACGCTTGTGGAGGCCATCGCACATGACGATGTTGGTGAATCCCTGTTCGGAAGCATGATTCAACGCCCAGTCCATGTCGGTGAAATCCTTATGCGAATCGAATACCTCGATCTGGACCGGTGAAGCGATCGTTGATGATTCTTCGGTCTCTCGATCGTCCGGAGACACCTGCTCGCTCGAAGGGATGTAGCCGAGCGAATCGAAATCGCCGAACACGCCTTGGGGGATGACGCCGCGTTGCGCGAGGGGAGCATAACCGCCATCGACGGCGAAGATCGTATCGAAGTGACAGACTTCGAGCACGTGATCCAGTCCTCTGTGTTCGGTGGGAGCACCTCCCACCACCAAGCATGAATGCATGAACGTCCCCTTCGTGCGGTGTCGATGTTTGCTAGAATACCATAGGAGTGAGCCGGGCAACCGCGCCGCATGCGGTGAGGAAAGTCCGGGCTTCGAAAGGCAAGATGCCAGCTAACGGCTGGGCGGGGTGACCCGACGGATAGTGCCACAGAAAAGAAGACTCTTCCTCTGGAAGAAAAGCTGAAACGGTGCGGTAAGAGCGCACCAGCATGTTGGTAACAACATGGCTTGGTAAACCCCATCTGAAGCAAGCGCAAATAGGAGTGCGATACGGTCGCCTTTCCGTGCATTCGGGTTGCGTGCTAGAGTTTCGCGGTGACGCGGAATCGAGATAAATGGTTGCCGACCACAGAACCCGGCTTACAGGCTCACTCCCTTTTTTCGATGCTATACTCATTGGTGCGAGGCGATATGCGTTCGTCTTGCGTTTCACATACGGGGAGCTCGACCGGTGCGATGCGCACTGCGCGGCTGAGAGGGAGTACGACTCCGACCCGATGAACCTGTCTGGATAATGCCAACGAAGGGAACTCGATCATGACGATCACGCAAATCGATGCCGCTCGGCAAGGGATCATCACACCAGCTATGCAGCGTGTTGCTGAAAAAGAGCACAAGAGCGCTGAAGAGATCCGTGCGGGAGTTGCGGCGGGCACCATTGCCATTCCGGCGAACATCAATCATAAGAACCTCGACCCCGAAGGCGTGGGAACGGGACTCCGTACGAAGGTGAACGTTAACCTTGGGATCTCGGGCGATCTGATCGATCCGGAGGTCGAACTCGAGAAGGTGCGTGTTGCGCTCGAGCTGGGCGCTGAGGGCATCATGGATCTTTCGAACCATGGCAAGACGCAAGAGTTTCGTACGCAGCTGATCGAGATGGCGCCGGTCATGATCGGAACGGTGCCGATGTACGATGCCATCGGTTATCTGGAAAAAGCGCTCATCTCCATCACGCCCGAGGATTTCCTCGAGGTGGTGCGTCGCCATGCTGAAGACGGCGTGGATTTCGTCACCATCCATGCGGGCATGAACAGGCGCGTCATCGAATCCTTCAAGGAGACGGGACGTTTGATGAACATCGTCTCGCGCGGTGGCTCGCTCATCTTCGCGTGGATGGAAGCGACGGGCAACGAGAACCCCTTCTACGAATACTACGACGACGTGCTCGAGATCCTTCATGAGCATGACGTGACCATCAGCATCGGCGATGCGATGCGCCCCGGATGTGGGTATGATGCGACGGATGCAGGTCAGATCGCAGAGCTGATCGAGATCGGTAAGCTCACGAAGCGTGCGTGGGATGCGGGCGTGCAGGTGATGGTGGAAGGGCCGGGACATATGGCCATCGACGAGATCGCAGCGAACATGAAGCTCGAGAAGCGTTTGTGCCATAACGCGCCTTTCTATGTGCTCGGTCCACTCGTGACCGACATCGCGCCTGGTTATGACCATATTACGGCTGCTATCGGTGGAGCGGTGGCAGCAAGTTCGGGTGCGGATTTCCTCTGCTATGTGACGCCTGCCGAGCATCTGCGTTTGCCCGATGTGGCCGATGTGCGTGAAGGCTTGGTGGCGACGAAGATCGCTGCGCATGCCGCCGATATCGCGAAAGGCATTCCTGGTGCGCGCCAGCGCGACGATCGCATGAGCGATGCGCGTCGTCGCTTCGATTGGGAAGAGATGTTCGGTCTCGCCATCGATCCCGTGAAGCCGCGCAAATACTTCGAGAGCGCACCTCCTTCGAACGAGGAATCCTGCACGATGTGCGGCAAGATGTGCGCGGTCCGCACGGTGAACACCATCATGGATGGTTTGGTTATCGACCTGGGCGATGAATACTAGGCGCGAGCGCGTCGGGTTCGATCATCTATTCGAGCACGGATCACGAGTCGCATCATGAAGACTTGGAGCACAGAAGATATTCGCAACATGCTCGCGCTCTACGCGGTCACTGATCGCTCGTGGCTTGGTGACCGCAGCTTCGACGAAGTGCTAGCTGAAGCGCTTTCGGTGCCGGGCATCACCTGCGTGCAGCTGCGTGAAAAGGATGCTTCGCCTGAAGAGCGAGAAACGCTCGCGCGCAAGGCGCAGAAGCTGTGCGCACAGGCGGGAATCCCTTTCTTGATCGATGACGATGTTGAACTTGCCAAGCGCATCGGCGCTGATGGTGTGCACGTGGGACAGGGTGATCGTCCGTGCAACGAGGTGCGTGCGCTGCTTGGCGAAGATGCTATCATCGGCGTGACCGCGAAGACGCTCGATCAGGCGCTGGCTGCTGAAGCTGCGGGTGCGGACTACTTGGGCGTGGGTGCGGTGTTTCCTACTTCGACCAAGCGGGATACGTGGACGATCGATCATGAGGCGCTGCGCACGATCTGTGATGCGGTCTCGATCCCAGTCGTTGCGATCGGGGGCATCACTGCCGAGAACGCACATGAACTATCAGGAATAGGTATCGCAGGGGTCGCGGTCGTATCGGCTATCTTCGCCCAAGACGACATCCCTGCAGCAGTGCAACGATTAGGGGGAGCGACGGAGGAATCATGAAGAGCGTAGTGACGATAGCGGGTTCGGATTCGAGTGGCGGGGCAGGCATTCAGGCTGACCTGAAGACCATGACCGCGCTCGGCGTATATGGACAGTCAGCCATCACGGCGCTGACGGCACAGAACACCACGGGCGTTCTTGGTGTTGCCGAGACCGATCCGGCATTCCTGGCGCTTCAGATCGAGGCGATCTTCGAGGATATCCGCCCCGATGCGGTGAAGATCGGCATGGTGGCCAACGCCGATCTGATCGCGACCATCGCTTCGTCTCTCAAGACCTTCGAAGCGCAGAACATCGTGCTCGATCCTGTGATGGTGGCTACGAGTGGCGCCTCGCTCGCTTCCGATAGCGTCGCCCAAGCGCTGGTCGACCGCCTTTTCCCGCTCGCAAGCGTGGTCACGCCCAATCTTGCTGAAGCAGAAGTGTTGAGCGGCATCGCGATCGCGCAACCTCAACATATGGTCGATGCTGCTCATATCATCAAAGAGCTAGGCGCACGAGCGGTGCTGGTGAAGGGCGGTCATCTCGAGAATACGCAGACGACCTATGCAGGCACGTCGTTCGATGAAGGATTCGCCTACGATCTCTTGCTCGCAGAAGACGGCACGGAATTCTGGCTGAGCGAGCCGCGCATCGAAACGAAGAATACGCATGGAACGGGATGCACGCTGTCGTCCGCCATCGCGTGCTATCTTGCGCTCGGTCATGCGCTGCCTGATGCGGTGAAGCGCGCGAAGTTCTACCTCACGCAGGCGCTCGCATACGATCCTGGCCTTGGCAAGGGAAATGGCCCGGTGAATCACATCTGGCATCTCGATACGGCGATCGAGCGCTGATCTTCCTAGCGGTGCGCGCGATAGCATTCGAGCGCGAAGGCGAGCAGCGCATCGTGATCGGCTTCCAGGCGTTCTTCGACCACTTCCTGAAAGGCTGCCTCCAGTAATTCGCCTACTATCGGGCCTTTTGGTACGCCCGCAGCAAGCAGATCGTTTCCCGAGAGCGGTAGATCGCGCGGAGAGAAGAGCGCATCATCTGTCAGCATCTCTTCGAACAGCGCTTCGATCTCGTCCGTTATCGCAACGCGATCGTGGTATTCAGGCGCTTGCGCCAGCGAATCGGCGCGCATCAGATCGCAGATCGCATGAAAGAGATACTCCTTGTGATCGAGCTTCGCGAAGAGCTTGCGGATCGACTTCTTCGTGACGGCAGGTCGTGCATCGTGATAACGCACGAGCAAGCAAAGATCGTGCGTGAATGCACGTGAGAAATGCAGCCGCTTAGCGATGGCGCGTACGTGCTCTTCGCTCACTTTCGGATGACCATACATATGGCCCACACCTGCTTCGTCGGTGAAGAAGGTATCGGGCTTTCCGGCGTCATGCAGCAGCCCTGCCCAGCGCGAGAGTGGGGTGGCAGGAGAGTAGTGGACCACCCAGGCAGTGTGCTCGTACACGTCGTAGATGTGATATTTCGTCTTCTGATCGAGCCCTTCCATGGGCTCGAGTTCAGGAAGCACGACGTTGAGAATGGTGGTGTGGTGCATCAGAACATCGAACACCGCCTGTCCGCATAAGAGTTTCGTCAGTTCGTCTTCGATGCGCTCGCCTGCGATCAGGCGCAGGTCGTTTCGATGAGCGTTCGCTGCTTCGATGGTGCTCGCGTTGAGAGTGAACCCGAGCTGAGATGCGAAGCGAAGCGCGCGAAGGATGCGCAGTGCATCTTCGGAGAAGCGCTTCTCGGCATCACCCACGCACCGGATCAAACCTGCTTCCAGATCCTGTTGTCCGCCGAACGGATCGAGGAGGCCTCGACGAGGATGAAATGCCATCGTGTTGATGGTGAAGTCGCGGCGCGCAAGGTCCTCTTCGATCGAGTCCGTGAACGTGACCTCGGAAGGGTGACGGTGATCGAGGTATTCGCCTTCGGTGCGAAACGTGGTGATCTCGAGCACGTGGTCGTTCGCCACGATCGTGAGCGTGCCATGCTTGGTGCCCGTCTCGTGGACCGCGAAGCCAGCGGCAAGGCAGAGTTCCTTGGTCGTCTGCCACGAAGCGGCGCTCGCCAGGTCGAAATCGTGCAGCGGCCTGCCGAGCAGAAGATCGCGTACGAATCCGCCGACCAACCAGGTCTCATACCCGGCATGCTCGAGCGTGTCGATCACGTCGATGACGCTCTTAGGCACCGCATCGCCTAGATCGAACGAAGGCCGATCGAGCGATCGGCCTTGCGGTTCAGAAGATGATATGCGTGATATGTCGCGATCTTGTTCCATAGCTAAGCCCCTCACGAAAAGCTTAGCACACCTGCAGGGGCTAGCGTCCGGTCCAGTGCGGTTTGCGCTTCTCGGCGAACGCGACCTCGCCTTCGTGCGCGTCGGCGCTGGCGCGAGTGATCTTCTCGTATTCCTCGAGCGTCTCCCAGCCCTGCGAAGGATAGACCGGGCTCTGTCCGAACGTCTCCATAGCGGTCTTCTTGGTGTATTTGATCGACAGCGGAGCACCCAGTGCGATCTTCTGCGCCAGCTCGACCGCCTTGTCGACCACCTGGTCTTCGGGAACGACGTAGTTCACGAGACCCCAGTCGAGCGCTTTCTGCGCCGAGATCGGCTCGGCTACCAAGAGCAGTTCCATGGCGAACTTCGTCGGGATCTGTTGTGCGATACGAAGCAGCGTGCCGCCGCCCGCCGCTGTGAGGCCGACGCGTGGCTCGGGCAGGCCGAAGACGGAATCGTCAGCTGCCACTGCCAGGTCGCACGCGACGACGATCTCGACACCGCCGCCGAGCGCCTTGCCGTGCACCGCAGCGATGAGCGGCTTGTCGAAGTAACGCTTCGTCATGGCCGCGAACCCCCATTTCTCGCGACCTTCGGGCATCTGCCACGCATCGTCTGCCAGCTCTTTCAGGTCCGAGCCTGCGCAGAAGACATGGCCGTTGTTGGTGAGCACGCACGCGCGCAATTCGTCGTTCTTATCCCAATAATCGAGCGCATCGCTGAGCTCTTTGGTCATGAGATTGTTGATGGCGTTGCACGCTTCGAGACGGTTGAACGTGATGATGAACACTCCGTCACGTTCTTCGGTCAGAATCGTTTCGAAATCCATGGATCCCCCTTATCCTTGCGATCTTCATTTCAGTATAGAGCTAAAGCGGCTTCGTGCAGGACTGTTACCTGATTGAGATTCTTGCGACTTTTCGTCGGATCATTAGTTTTCATAATGAATGCCGTGTGAAATCGACAGCTCATCATCAGTTTGGTGTTCTCTTCATGCGCCAGACGCGCTTTGGTTAAGCTTGAGGGGTGCGCAGAATCACCCCGTGCGCTCAGGAGGAAAAGGCAATGCCAACGTTCAAGCAGTTGATGAAGCTCGCTCAAGTCACCGTGAACGACAAGACGTCGGGCAAACGAGCGAAAGAGATCGTCGCGATCATCAAGAAGGACCAGGTCCTGCACGGCATGGACCCGCAGAAGGCCGTGCGCTTCCTGGAAGATCTCGGTCCAACGTACGTGAAGATCGGACAGCTTGCATCGAATCGCGCCGACTTGCTTCCGGCGGCTTACTGCGAGGCGTTCGCGAATCTTCGCAGCAACGTCGATCCGCTCGATTTCGAGACGGTCATCACGTGCATCGAAGAGGACTATGGCCAGCCATGGAGCGCGGTGTTCGCGGAGATCGATGAAACGCCGCTCGGGTCAGCCTCCATCGCGCAGGTCCATAAAGCGACGCTGCATGATGGGACCGTCGTCGCGGTGAAGGTGCGCAGGCCTGGCATCAAGGAAGAGATGGCCGAGGATCTTACGCTGCTGCGGCATCTGCTCACGCTCGCTGAATTCGGTAGTACTGAGCATGAAAGCCTTATCGATTCCTTCGAGGGGCTGCTGACCGAACTCGAGCGCACCACCGAAAGCGAACTCGACTTCACGATCGAGCTCAACAACCTCGTGCGATTCCATCACGAGCTGGAGAGCAGCGAAGGGGTCACCTGTCCGCGACCATTCCCAGAATACTCTTCTGAATCCATTCTGGTGATGGAGTACGTCTCTGGTCCCGAGATCAACGATCATGCAGCGCTTCTGGCGGAAGGAAACGACCTCGACGAGCTGGCGAATCGGTTGGCGCAAAACTACATCTCTCAGGTCATCGATGCGGGGTTCTTCCATGCCGATCCGCATGAGGGAAACATCATCGTGCGTGATCACGAGATCTACTGGATCGATCTGGGTATGACCGGCTCGCTCAATTCATCGCAGCGCGCGCTCGTGAATCAGGCGTTCGCTGCCATAGCGGCGAAGGATCCGTATGAGTTGAAAGAGGCGGCGCTTGGTCTCACCACCATGAAGGGTCCGGTGAACCAGGGGAGGCTCTTGCAGCAGATGAGCGAACTGCTGAATTCCTATGGCACGGCTGACTTAGAGGACATCAACATCGGCGAAGCCTTCATGGACATCATCGAGATCCTGCGCTCGCAGAACCTTTCCATCAATCCATCCTTCACCATGCTGGCGCGCGGCTTTCTGACCATCGAGGGTGTGGTCAGTGATCTGTCTCCTACCACTAACATCATCCGCATCGTGCAGGATCATGTGCAGAAGAAGACGCTGACCTTGGATGCGATGATGCAGAAGATGAAGGAGATGACCATCCAAACAGCGCATTCGGTCGATGCGAGCACGAAGATCCCTACGCAGGTCTCTCACACGCTCGACATGCTCAACGAAGGCGAGCTACGCCTGGGGGCGGATATGGATGTGCCGAAGAGCGTCACGTCGACAGCGTATTCGCTCACCGGTTATCTGGCGTTCGCGCTCATATCGGCGGGTCTCTTCATCGGTTCGAGCATCGTGTGCACCACCAAGATGCAGCCTGAATTCTTGGGCGTGCCGCTGCTCGGCGTGATCGGGTACGTGAGCGCATTCGTGCTGGGTGCGTATGTAATTTGGCAGATGTTTTCAGCGCGCCACAAGACCCGCAACGACGAAGACATAAAGTAAAATCTTCTTAGATATTCTTGCCGCGCTCCGAGAAAGGCTCGTTCATGCTCGATGAAATGCATATTGCAAATGTTGCGCTCATTCGCGATACGCTCTTCCAGCCCTCATCAGGCATGACGGTCATAACGGGCGAGACCGGTTCGGGCAAGACGGCGCTCTTGAATGCGCTCAAGCTCTTGGTGGGCGAGCGCGCGAATGCGGGCATGATCCGTGAAGGCGCAGGCGAACTCTGCGTCGAAGGGCGCTTCTTCCTCGATGCGAGCGATCCGGTAGCCGCTGAAGGGCGCGCGAAGGATGCCGCAGGTGCAACGCATCTGTTCTCCGAAGACGGTACGGTCGTGTGTCGTCGCGTGGGACTCAACGGCCGTTCGCGCGTGACCATCGATGGGTCGCTCGCGGGCGTGAAGGATCTTGCCGCAGGTGCGGGCGCGAGCATCGACCTGTGTGGCCAGCACGAACATCAGCAGCTGTTGAACGCCTCGTACCAGCGCATGCTCTTCGATCGCTGGGGCGCAGCCGAGATCGACGGTGCGCTCGCGCGCTATCAGGCAGCGTTCGACGACCGGGCTGCCGCGCAGGCGGAGGTCGAACGGTTGCAGGCGATGAGTCAGGCCGACAGCGTGGCGCTCGATCGCGCGCGCTTCACGGCCGAGCAGATCGAAGCGGTCGACCCACACCCTGGCGAATACGAAACGCTGCTCCAAGAGCTACCGTTCTACGAGAATGCGGAGATGCTGGTCTCGGAGGCTCGCTCGAGCTATGAGGTGCTCACAGGGGAGGGCGGCATCGTCGAACAGTTGGAGAGCGTGGCGACTTCGCTCGACAAGATCTGCGCAGTGGACGACTCGCTGGCCGCGCAACAGAAGACGCTGCGCGAAGCATTCTTCCAGATCGAAGATCTTGGCCATGAGCTCGCACGCTACCGAACGAGCATCGATTTTTCCGAAGACGAGCTCGAGGTCCGTCAGACGCGTCTTTCGGCGCTCCAGGGCATCATGCGTGGGTATGGTCCGACGATGGATGAAGTGTTCGCCACATACGAAGAGGCGAAACGTCTGATCGAGTCGTTCGATTCGTGCGATGAACTGCTCGCGCGTGCCAACCACGCGCTATCCGAAGCAGAAGATCGACTCGTCACTACAGCTGACGAACTGGCGGCTGCGCGCGAGGTGGTCGCGCCTCGGTTCGCTGCAGCGGTCACGCAGCAGATGGCGCGTCTCGAGATGGGAAGCGCATCGCTTTCGGTCTCGCTCGAAGACCTGCCACGCGATGCCTGGACGAGATGGGGTTCGCAGAGCCTCGATTATCTGTTCATGCCAGGTGCGGGCCTCACTCCGCAAAAGCTCTCTTCGATCGCATCGGGCGGCGAGATCAGCCGTGTCATGCTCGCGCTCAAGGTGGTGCTGGGTAGTTGCGACGATGTCGATACGCTCGTGTTCGACGAGATCGATGCAGGCGTGGGCGGTAAGACGGCGCTCGCGCTGGCGGCCGTGCTGAAGGATCTTGCGAAGACGCATCAGGTCATAGTGGTCACGCATCTTCCGCAGGTTGCGGTGGTGGGTGATGTTCACTACCTCGTCGAGAAGCATGAGGATCCCGAATTGGTCACCGATATCCGCCTGCTCTCATCAGAAGATCGTGTCGCGGAGATTGCGCGCATGCTCTCGGGGCATACCGATCCTACCTCGCTCGCACATGCGGAAGAGTTGCTCGCTGCTGCACATCTGGCGCAATAGGAGGGGTATGCCACTACGGCTGCTCGTTCAGCGCAGGGTTAAAGGCCCAGGCTCCAGCGTCGCTCGTTCGAGCTAACTTTCGTTCCTTCGTCACGAAAGTGGATCTCTCACCTTCGCTTTGGCCAAGTCGCCCGTGTCCTTCAGCCCTGCACTGAACGAGCAGCCGTAGTGACTGAGCGACATCTTTACGGCCTTGCTCCTGTTCGATAGAGGGCGATCAAAGGCGCACTGCATCGCGGAAGAAGGCGATCTCCTTGGCGTAGCCAGGCAGTTCATTGGGGGTCTCGAGGATGGCGGGGAGGCCTTGTAGCGCGGGATGTTGCAGCACGGTAACGAGCGCTTCGGCCCCGATCTCGCCTTCGCCGATGCGGGCGTGACGATCCTTGTGCGCGCCGCAGGGGTTCAGCGAATCGTTGATATGGAGCGCCTTCAGGTGTTCGAGCCCGATCACGCGGTCGAATTCTTCGATCACGCCGTCAAGATCGTTCTTGATGTCGTAGCCACCATCCCAGATATGACAGGTGTCGAGGCACACGCCCACCTTCTCGGGATGATCCATGCGCTCGCGAATAGCGGCGAGTTCTTCGAATCTACCGCCCACTTCCGAGCCTTTGCCCGCCATGGTCTCGAGCAAGAGCGTGGTGGTTTGGTCGGGCGTGATGACCTTGTTCAGCGTCTCGGCTATCTGCTCGATGCCTACTTCGGCGCCTTGACCGGTATGAGAGCCGGGATGCATGTTGAAGAGCTGCCCCGGGGTGTTCTCCATGCGCATGAGGTCATCCGTGAGCGCTTGCAGCGCGAATTCGCGCACCGATTCTTTAGCTGAACAGGGGTTGATGGTGTACGAGCCGTGCGCGACGATCGGACCCATGCCGATCTCTTCGCAAGCAGCCTGGAAACGTTCGATGTCTTCAGGATCGATCGCTTTCGCCGCGCCACCGCGTGGGTTGCGCGTGAAGAACGCGAAGGTATTCGCGCCGATGTTCTCGGCAGTGCGCGCCATCGCTTCGTATCCTTTTCCCGAAGACAGATGACAACCTATTATCAGCTCGCTCATGGCCATGCCCTCTCTGTATGCGATTTCCTATTTTATCCTTGCACAAGATGAGCGGTTTGGATACGATGAAAACATCTTTTATATCTCCCCCCATTTGCATATCGCGCAGCGTCTCGTTCTTGCATACTGCCTTTATGTGTACCAGTCTAAGGAGGACATGGTGAAATTCTTTTTGGATACCGCAGACATCAAAGAGATCGAGGAGGCGAACAGCTGGGGCGCCATCGCAGGCGTTACCACCAACCCCACGCTCTATTCGCGCGTAGGGGGCAAGCTTTCCGATTTTCATGATCACATCAAGCTCATCTGCGACATCGTGCAAGGTCCTGTTTCGGCTGAGTCCGTCGCGATGACGCGTGACGAGATCTTCGCCGATGGCAAGAAGCTCGCTGCTATCGACCCGCACGTGGTCGTGAAGATCCCGACCATGATCGAAGGCCTAGCCGCCACCAAGATGCTGGCTGCTGAAGGCATCCCCGTGAACATGACGCTGTGCTTCACGGTGCCGCAGGCTATCCTCGCTGCACGCTCGGGCGCGCGCTACATCTCGCCGTTCGTCGGTCGTTTCGACGACATCTCCGAAGACGGCATCCCGCAGCTCGTCAACGTGGTCGCCGCGATGGAGAACTACGACTTCGGCCATGAATGCGAGGTCATCGCTGCTTCCATCCGTAGCGCGAACCATGTCACCCAGGCTGCGCTCATGGGTGCGGATATCGCCACGGTGCCCTTCGGCGTATTGAAGAAGTGCATCGAGCATCCGCTCACCGACCGCGGCCTCGAATCGTTCTTGAAGGACTGGGAGAAGGTAGCTGAATAATGGCAGACGAAGCGCTCGAGCAGAGCCAAGACGCGGCTACCGAAGAGAAGCCGAAGACCACGCGTCGTCGTACGACGAAGAAGACCGCCGAAAAAGCAGCTGCAGCTGAATCGGCTGCTTCGACCGAAGAAGCACCTGCTGCTGCTCCGAAGAAACGCGGTCGTCCGCGTAAGACGCAGGTCGTCGACACGCCCGCTCCTGAAGCGAGCGATGCAAAGGCTTCCGAGTCGTCTTCTACCTCCGATGGCGATAAGCAGGCGTCTTCCGACAAGGCGTCTCGCAACAACAATAACAACCATCGCAACAATCAGAAGAACAACGCGAAGAACCAGAACAAGCAGAACAACAATAACAACCATCGCCGCCAGCGCCGCCAGCACAACAATCAGCGCCGCGAGCCGGTAGTTCCGCAGACCACCAAGGAAGACCTCGAAGCGCTCAAGGTTGCCGAGCTGCGCGAAAAGGCAGACGAACTGGGCGTCGAGCACAAAGGTCTCAAGAAGGCCGAGCTCGTCGATGCGGTTCTGGAAGCCAGCGTGAAGGCAGAGGGCTTCGTCTCGACCGAAGGCGTGCTCGATATCCTCTCCGATGGCTATGGATTCCTGCGTACCAGTGGTTATCTGCCGGGTGAAAATGATGTGTACGTCAGCCTCTCGATGATCCGTCGCAACGGTCTTCGCAAAGGCGATTACGTGACCGGTCATGTGCGCCCTGCGCGTCAGAACGAGAAGTACGCAGCGCTCCAAGAGATCGACACTGTGAACGGCACGCCCGTCGATGAACTGGGCAAGCGCGTACGCTTCTCCGATCTCACGCCCGTGTTCCCTGACGAACGTCTGAACATGGAACATGGCAAGAATACGCTCACCGCACGTGTCATCGATCTGGTGGCTCCTATCGGCAAGGGCCAGCGTGGCCTCATCGTCTCGCCGCCCAAGGCTGGTAAGACCACCGTGCTGAAGGATGTCGCGGCTGCTATCTCCGCGAACAACCCCGAGGTGCATCTCATGTATCTCGGCATCGACGAACGCCCCGAAGAAGCGACCGATATGGAGCGCTCCATTCGTGGCGAAGTCATCTCCTCCACTTTCGATATGCCGGCAGAGAACCACATCGCGGTGGCCGAGCTCGTGATCGAACGTGCGAAGCGCCTGGTGGAAGAGGGTAAGGATGTCGTCATCCTGCTCGACTCGATCACGCGTCTCGCTCGCGCGTACAACTTGGCACAGCCCGCATCGGGCCGCATCCTCTCTGGTGGCGTCGATTCGACCGCGCTCTATCCGCCCAAGAAGTTCTTGGGTGCTGCGCGCAACATCGAGTTCGGCGGTTCGCTCACCATCCTCGGCACCGCGCTCATCGACACCGGTTCGAAGATGGATGAGGTCATCTTCGAGGAATTCAAGGGCACGGGCAACATGGAAGTGAAGCTCGATCGCGCATTGGCCGATCGCCGCATCTTCCCGGCCATCGATCCCGTCTCTTCGGGCACGCGCCGTGAAGACTTGCTGCTCGATCAGCAAGAAGCGCCGCTCATCTGGGCAGTTCGCAGGATCCTTGCGAACCGGAACAATACCGAACGCGCGATGGAGTCGCTGCTCAAAGGCCTTTCGCAGACCAATACCAACCAGGAATTCTTGATCCGTGCTGCGAAGAAGATGCAAGGTCGTCAGCTGGAAGAGGTCGAGCTCTAAGCGTTTCGTTCGCAGGCTGAACGCGAGCTCTGAAGGGAATCGGATGACGGAAAACGCACACGTTGCTGGGCAGCAGCCCATTCTCCCACCGCCAACAGGTTCGCCTTACGGTGCGCCATCGGGGATGCCTCATGGTACTCCTCGTGCGACCGTGCCGCCCAAGCGCAAGAAGAAGCTGCCCGTATGGGCTATCGTGCTGCTGGCGGTATTCGGTGCGATCCTACTCTTCGCGCTCGGGAGTTGTGCGCTTTCAGGCGCGAATCCCGTTTCGAAGACGGTGGGCGTGATCGATATCGATGGCACCATCGGGCAGGATGGGGGAGCGAACACTCCTGAAGGCCTGCTCGCGCAATTGCAATCGGCAGAGAACGATCCGCAGGTGGCAGCTGTGGTCTTGCGCGTCAATTCCGGCGGTGGCGCTGCAGCGGCAGGTGAAGAGATGGCGCGCTACGTGAAGGATTTCACGAAGCCCATCGTCGTATCGACCGCATCAGGCAACGCATCCGCTGCCTATCTCATCTCATCCCAGGCAGATTACATCTATGCCAACGAGGCTTCATCGGTAGGTGCGATCGGTACTGCCATGCAGCTGACGGATTATTCGAAGTTGCTCGATCTGTTGGGTATCGATGTGCGTACCATCACCTCAGCAGAGAGCAAGGATGCCTCCTACGGACATCGCCCTCTCACGGATGAAGAGATCGAATACTTCCAAGACCAGGTCGATCAGATCAATGAGAACTTCATCGAGTCGGTGGCTGATGGTCGTGACCTGTCGATCGAAGAGGTCACGAAGTTGGCTACGGGCATGTCCTTCACGGGCGAAGATGCCGTGAAGAACGGCCTCATCGACGAGATCGGCACCTACAAGGATGCGTGCGCGAAAGCGGCATCGATGGCGGGCGTCTGGTCTTATCGTGTCGAGTCGCTCGGTTCGAGCGATGTCGGGTTGGCCGATCTGCTCGCTGCGTTACTCTTGAGCACAGAAGATGCGAGCAGTGCATCGAACACTGAAATACGAGAAGGAGCTTCTGTCAATGGACAGCTATCCTAAGCGTAATATCGTATGGCCGCGCCGCGCGGTGGTCACCGCAGGCATGCCGTACGGCAACAAGCCGCTCCATTTCGGACACGTGGGCGGCGTCTTCGTTCCCGCCGATTGCTACGCGCGTTTCTTGCGCGACCGCATCGGGCCTGAGAACGTCTGCTTCGTTTCGGGGACCGACTGCTATGGCTCGCCGATCGAGGAGGGCTATCGCAAAGAGGTCGAAGCGGGCACGTTCACGGGAACCATCAAAGAATACGTCGAGCGCAATCACGATCTGCAGAAGGCGACGCTCGATAAGTATGCGATCAGCCTCGACATCTACGAAGGCAGTGGCCTGGGACATGCGGGAGAAGTGCAGCGCACCATCTCGGAAGCGTACGTGAAGCGCCTTCACGACCACGGATACCTGCATCTTGAGAGCACGTATCAGTTCTACGACGCACAAGAGGATATGTTCCTGAACGGTCGTCAGGTGGTCGGCCATTGTCCTGTGCAGGGATGCAAGAGCGAGAAGGCCTATGCCGATGAATGCGACCTGGGTCATCAGTACGACCCGGCTGATCTCATCAACCCCATTTCGTCGGTCTCGGGCACGGTTCCCGAGATGCGCAAGGTGGAGAACTGGTACTTCGACCTGCCCAGTTTGGCCTATATCGTGAAGGATTACGTGAAGGCAGCAGAAGCGGACGAGCAAGTGCGCCCGCTCGTGCCGAAGACCATCAAGGAATTCCTCGTTCCGCCCATCGTCTACATCAAGGTGGAACTCTACGATCAGTACGCGGGCATCGCCGACAAGCTGCCTCCACATGAATATCGCGATGCGGCCAAGGGTAAGCAGAGCTTCGAGATCGAGTTCGAGACCATCTCCGATCGCGATGCCGCACGTAAGGTGCTCACCGAGGCGAACATCAGGTTCAGGACGGGCAAAGCGCTCGTGCCGTTCCGCATCTCGGGCAATGCCTCGTGGGGCATCCCGTGTCCCGAGATCGATGGGGTGAGCGGTCTTACCATCTGGTGCTGGCCCGAGAGCCTTTGGGCACCGCTCTCGTTCACCATGGCGTGCAACGATGAACGCGGCCTGTCGCGCGCGCTCTGGCGTAAGTTCTGGTGCACGAAGAACGCGCAGATCTATCAGTTCATCGGGCAAGATAACTTGTACTTCTACGGCGTCGCGCAGCCTGCGCTGTTCGCTGCGCTGCAGGAAGAGAAGCCGGTCGTCGAAGATGCGCCCGAAGGAGAACTGCAGCAGACCAAGCTCATCGCGAACCATCACATTCTGTTCGGTGATAAGAAGGCCTCGTCCTCTTCGGATGTGAAGCCACCGACGGCTGATGAACTGCTGGAGCATTACACGGTCGAACAGCTGCGTGCTCACTTCTTGGCGCTCGCGCTCGATCAGAAGTCGGTCGGTTTCAAGCCGAAAGCGTTCGAGACCGATCCCGAGAAGCGGGACGATCCGCGCGTGGCGGACCCGGTGCTAAAGGAAGGCGCGCTGCTCACCAAGGTGTTCAATCGTCTGGCGCGCAGCTGCTTCTATGAAGCTCAGAAGAACTTCGAAGGATACATGCCGCTCGGTCGTGTCAGCAAAGAGGTGCTGAAGAAGGTCTATCACGTGATGTGCACCTACGAAGAGACGATGTACAAGGTCGAGCTGCATTCGATCATGTCGCAGATGGACGAATTCATCCGCTATGCCAATAAGTATTGGTCGAGCCACATCAAAGAGGCCGAAGAGACGGGTAGCGAAGAGCTTCGTCGTCAGACGCTCGTCGATTCGTTCTATCTGCTGCGTATCGCCACACTGCTCATGCACCCGGTCGTGCCGCGGGGCACCGAGAAGATCTGCGACTTCATGAACTTCGAGTTCGATGAATTCTTCAGCTGGAATTACGATTTCGACAGCATGGAGGAGCTGTGCAGCGCAGGCGAACTCGAAGCGCAGCGTCATCGTGTACGTGATCTGCCGCCTCGCACGGACTTCTTCAGCTTCCATCCTTCGCAGAAGAAATAGCGCTCCTCGTTCGCGTTCGCATCGCCGCATTCGTGTGCGGTCGAGATGCGGCAGGAGAGGGTCGAGCGGCGAGGGTGATCGACGCGCGTTGCGTCAACGAGAGGCGTGTACGGTGTCGTCTGTGGAGGCGATGTGCTGCTCGCAGAACTTCATCGTTGCACGCGTGAATGATTGTGCTACTATAGCAAGGCTAATCTTCGCTTTGGTCGGAAACCAAGGCATCAAAAAGGAGACCAACATGAAAAAAGACATCCATCCCGATTATGTGGATTGCACTGTAACGTGCACCTGTGGAAACACCTTCCAGACGCGTTCCACCAAGCCGGAACTTCGCGTCGATATCTGCAACGCATGCCATCCGTTCTTCACGGGCACCCAGAAGCTCATCGACTCCGGCGGACGTGTTCAGCGCTTCGCTAACAAGTTCGGTACCGCTACCGAGACCGTCGCTGCTCGCGAGGCTGCTAAGAAGGCAGAGCGTGCTGCTGCTGTCGAGGCTGCTGAAGCAGCTAAGAAGGCAGAGCGCGAGGCTAAGGCTGCTGCTAAGGCAGAGCGTGCTGCTGAATATGCCAAGAAGGCTGAAGCAGAGGCTGCAAAGAAGGCTAAGGAAGACGCCGAGAAGGCTGACACTGAAGCTGCTGTCGAAGAAGCTGACGAAGCTGCTAAGGAAGCGACCGAGGAAGCTGCCGTTGAAGAAGCCATCGAGGCTAACGAGGCTGCTGCTGAAGAGGCTCCCGCAGAGGAGAGCGCTGAATAACTCAGTGCCGATCCGCTGGATGCGAAACCAGCGGGTATCACTACAAGAATATCCTTACGATCTAACATCTTTCGTAAGAGGAGTGAAAAGAAAGAGGGCTTCGGCCCTCTTTCTTTTGCTGTTAGAACATGATGTCTTCAAGGCGACGCTTGGGCACGAAATGTACCTGATTCTCGTCGCGATAATAGGTGGTGTCATCACCCTCTGCATCAACGAGACGAATGTCTTCGATCGGGCGGCCGAGCGCGAGCACGAGAACCGGTTCGAGGTCGTCGGGCATATTGAGTATCTCTTTGACTCGCTTATGGTCGAACGTCAAGATGATGCATCCGCCGAAGCCCTCTTCGGTAGAGGCGAGCATGATGGTCTGCGCGGCGATGCCGGCATCGAAGCGCCAGAGCTGGCCTTTGAGCACCTTCGAATCGACTGCCATGACGATGTATCCCGTAGGGCGCTCGCCCTCTTCGGGTTCATCCCAATCGGGAAGCGAAGCTGCCCAGGAAAGCGTTTCGAAGATGCGTGCGCACTGATCGCTGTCAGTTACGATGCGATACCTGAGGGGCTGCTTGTTCGCGGCGCTGGCAGTGACGCGGGCATTGTCGATCCATTGCGTCATGAGGGTCTCGGTCACGGGGTAGCTTTCGCGGAAACGACGGAAGCTGCGAGTGGTGCGGGATAAGTGTTCGATGAAGCGAGGCACGGAACATCCTTTCAGAGAAGAATCCTTATTCGCGTGAACGAATCAATAAGATTATACGCGCGAATCTTACGGTTGGCTTACGAGGATGCTCTTGAAACGTAGAGTTCTGCCACAATAGGAGAAGAACGATCTTTAAGGGGGAGACATGGTCGACAAGAAAGCATTTCGCAGCCTCTCATACGGGCTCTATATCGTTTCATCCATGAAAGACGGCAAACCTGTGGGATGCGTTGTCAATACGTTCGCGCAGGTCACCTCCGATCCTCCGCAGGTGAGCATCGCCATCAATAAGGACAACTTCACCACGCAAGGTATCCTCGAGACGGGTGCGTTCGAGGTGACCGTGGTGCATAAGGAAGCCGCGCCCGAACTCATCGGCACGTTCGGTTTCCACACCAGCAAGGACACCGACAAGTTCGCAGATTTCGCTGCGAGCACTTCTTCGCAGGACATCCCGTATGTCACCGAGCATGTATGCGCGCATTTCTCCGTGAAGGTCAACCAGCAGCTCGATCTCGGTACGCATATCTTCTTCGTGGGCGATGTGATCGAGGCTGAAGCGGTGGATTCGACGGAGCCGATGACGTATGCGTATTATCACGAAGTGAAAGGCGGTCGTACGCCGAAGAACGCTTCGAGCTTCTCAAGCGAGGAACTCGAAGCTGAAGGGAAGAAGATAAGGGAGGAAGTCGTGGAAGACCTGACTGCAGAGGGTGTGAAGAAGACGCGCATCGGTTGGCGCTGTCAGCTGTGCGGTTATATCGAATACGTTGACGAGTTGCCCGAAGATTTCGTGTGCCCGGTGTGCGGTGCGACGCGTGAATTCTTCGAGCGCATCGAAGTGGAGATCGACGAATAAGATCTTCGAAATATGTTTCTTCACCGAGGCGGCTTTTCGTAGGCCGCCTCTCTCATTTATGATGAGGGAACGCTAATCCCGATTCCGAGGTCCTGCATCATGAATGTCGAACTGCTCCAGTATCCTGAAGATCCCGAGCGCGCCGTCGCGACGGCCGCACGCCTTTGCTATGCTCCCGTGGGCGCGAAAGAGCTCATGGAGACCATGCCTCCCGAGCGCGTGAAGAGCGTGCTCTCCACCATCATGAAGTCGGGCCACTTCTCGACGCTCGAACACGTCAGCTACACCTTCGCGGTGGATGGCGTGTCGCGCGCGCTCACGCATCAGCTCGTGCGTCATCGCCTGGCGAGCTTCAATCAGCAGTCTCAGCGCTACGTGAAGTTCACTGAAGGTGTCGGCATCGTCAAGCCGGATACGGTCGCGGAGAACGCCGAGATGAACGAAGTATTCGACAAGGCGGTCGATACGATCCTGTCCGCGTACGAGACCATGCTCGAAGCAGGCATCCCTGCTGAAGATGCGCGCTACATCCTGCCGAACGCCGCAGAGAGCAAGATCGTCATCACGATGAACATTCGCGAACTGTTGCATTTCTTCGAACTGCGTTGCTGTAATCGTGCTCAGTGGGAGATTCGCGAGCTCGCGCATCGCATGTTGGAGCTCGTTCGTCCAACGGCTCCGTACATCTTCATGGACGCCGGCGCAGGTTGCGTGCGCGGTGCTTGCCCGGAAGGCAAGATGACCTGCGGCGATCCCTATCCACGTGTCGTGCGCGATTAGCGACTTCGATCACGTCCCTCCCAAGCGTTCGGGGTAATTGCGCGAAAGAATTGAACTTCGCGGGCTGATTCTAGGCAGAGCAATCCGTTTCGTGTATCCTTACGAATCGTACTTGCGCCCTATGCGGCAGGCGCTGCGCAGAGCGCGAGTCATCCCCACGCACGTAAAATCTAGGGAAGGGGCTTCGTGTGAAACTGGTCGTAACTGAGAAGAACATCGCGGCGCAGAAGATCGCTGAGCTGCTCGGCGTTGGAAAGCCGACAGCGGATAAGGTGTATTCGACACCCGTCTATCGTTTCGAGCGTGACGGCGAGGAATGGATCACCATCGGTCTGCGAGGACATATTCTCGAGCCGAACTTCGTGCCCGCGCTCACTTATAAGAAACGTGGTGGCTGGATCGGGGTCGATGCCAATGGTGAGATGATCCCTGCTGACCTGCCTGCTGAACTACCTAAACCACCATTCAAGAAGAAGAAACCATTCGTTCCTGATGGGGTCGAGCTCAACGCATGGAAGATGGATGCGCTTCCGTATCTCATCTATGCGCCTATCGAGAAGCTCCCGAAGGAAAAGGACATCATCCGTTCGCTGAAGAACCTGGCGAAGAAGGCCGACTCGATCGTGATCGCGACGGACTTCGATCGCGAAGGTGAACTGATCGGCTCGGATGCGCTCATGTGCATCCGTGAAGTGAACGATACCGCACCGGTCAGTCGTGCGCGCTATTCCGCGATCACCAAAGAAGAGATCACGCGCGCGTTCACCAACTTGGTCGAGCTCGATGTCGATCTGGCGCAGGCGGGTGCGTCGCGCCAGGATATCGACCTGATCTGGGGCGCGGTGCTGACGCGCTATCTCACGCTCGTGAAGTTCGCGGGATACGGTAACGTGCGTTCTTCGGGCCGCGTGCAGACGCCGACGCTGGCGCTCATCGTGGCGCGCGAACGCGAACGCATGGCGTTCGTTCCCGAAGATTATTGGGTCATCAAGGGCGATTTCCGCGACGCGGATCTCGAGTTCGTTGCGAATCATGCCACGGCACGCTTCAAGGTGGAAGCCGAAGCTGATCAGGCGATGGAGCACGTGATCGGCGCTACTAGCGCACGGGTCGCCTCCATCGAGAAGAAACAGCGCAAGCAGGCTGCTCCCGCGCCGTTCAATACGACATCGCTCATGGCCGCGGCCAGCGCCGAGGGCATAACGCCGGCGCGCACCATGCGCTTGGCTGAGAGCCTCTACATGGATGGCTATATCTCGTATCCTCGCGTCGACAACACGGTCTATCCGTCCTCGCTCGATCTGCGCGGCATCGTGAAGCGCATCGGCGAGAACCCTGCGTATCGTCCGTTCGCGCAGGATTTGTTGAAGCAGGACAAGCTGGTCGCGACCCGCGGCAAGACCGAGACGACCGACCATCCGCCTATCCATCCGACCAATCTGGCGACACCGGACGACCTGCCGCCTGCGGAATACAAGCTTTACAACCTGATCGCACGCCGCTTCATGGCGACGCTTTCCGAGCCCGCGGTCATCGAGGGTACGAAGGTCACGCTCGACGTGAACGGCGAGCCGTTCGCAGCGAAGGGTGACGTGCTGGTCAAGCCTGGCTTCCGTGCGATCTACCCCTACGGTCTCAAGAAGGATGAGCAGCTGCCTGCGCTCGAAGAGGGGCAGACGATCGATTTCTTGGGCGCCACCAAGACGCACAAGCAGACCGAGCCGCCCGCGCGCTATTCGCAGGGCAAGCTCATTCAGGAGATGGAGAAGCTCGGTCTTGGCACCAAGTCGACCCGCCACTCCATCATCGAGCGCCTCTACACGGTGAAGTACGTGCAGAACGACCCGATCGAGCCCTCGCAGCTCGGCATCGCGGTCATCGATGCGCTCGACAAGTTCGCGCCACACATCACCTCATCGGACATGACGGCGAATTTGGAAGAGGAGATGTCCTCGATCGCAGCGGGCGACAGCCAGAAGGTCGAAGTCGTACGTCACTCGCGCGACCTGCTCTCCCAAGAGCTCGAGAATCTGCTGCCCCATCAGGAAGAGATCTCCGACGCGCTGGCTGATGCGGTAGCGGCGGATGCGTATGTCGGCCCCTGCCCGAAGTGCGGCAAGGATCTGCAGCTGCGCACCTCGCAGAAGACGCGTTCGATGTTCATCGGATGCGCGGGTTGGCCCGATTGCGATGTCACCTATCCGCTGCCGAAGGGCAAGATCGAGGCGCTCGAAGAGAAGTGCCCGACTTGCGGCATGCCTCAGATCAAAGTGACGGCGTTCCGCTCGAAGCCCCGTACGCTGTGCATCGATCCTGAATGCGAGACGAACAAAGAGCCCGATCTGGAAGTGGGCACGTGTCCGACGTGCGCTGAAAAGGGCCTCACCAAGAAGCTGATCGCGCATAAGAATCCGCGCACTCTGAAGCGCTTCATTCGCTGCGAGAACTACGACGAATGCCAGACGGGCTATCCGTTGCCGCAATATGGCGCGCTCACGGCGACCGAAGAGACGTGCGAGGACTGCGGCGCGCCCATGGTCATCGTCACCACCGCGCGCGGTCCTTGGAAGCTCTGCCCGAATTTCAGCTGTCCCTCGAAAGAGAAGAAGGCCACGAAGGGCAAGGGTAAAGCTGCAGGTAAGAAGACGAGTACGAGCAAGAAGAAAGCTGCTGCTAAGAAATAGCGGCGCTCTTCGTGTGAGCGTTCGTCGCTTTGCTCTCACATTTCCCGATCGAATATGACTCGAAAAATGCGAACAACCTCGTAAAGTTCTTTCTTGCGGGGTTGTTCGCCTATAAAATAGGGGATAATGAAATCATGCATGTCTGCGCACGCGCGCATGCGATCGAACATTCAAGCACGCCCGCGCTCGAAAGGGTCTTCACTGGTCGTGCTTCGCATATGAACTCAGGAGGGAATCGTGGCTAAAGTAACCATCGTCGGTGCAGGAAACGTCGGAGCGACCGCTGCTCATATCATCGCCAGCAAGAATCTGGCAGATGTGGTGCTGGTGGATGTCGCGGAAGGCCTGCCGCAGGGCAAGGCGCTCGACATGATGCACATGCGCTCGGTCGAGAAGTTCACTGTCACCGTTACCGGCACGAACGATTATGCTCCTACGGCCGATTCCGACATCGTGGTCATCACCGCAGGCATCGCACGCAAGCCCGGCATGACGCGCGAGGATCTGCTCGGCGTGAATTCGGGCATCATGTCCTCGGTCATCGACGAGGCCACGAAGCATTCTCCTAACGCCATCTACATCTGCGTCACCAATCCGCTCGACGTCATGACCTATCTTGCTTACAAGAAGTCCGGTCTGCCCAGCAATCGTCTGATGGGCATGGGCGGTGTGCTCGATTCATCGCGTCTTTCCTTTGCGGTCTGCGAGAAGCTCGGCTGCGATCCGGCCGATGTCACCGCGTGGGCGCTAGGCGCGCACGGCGAAGGCATGGTCTGCTGGCCGCGCTACACCACGGTGGCTGGTCGTCCCATCACCGAGCTGATGAGCGAAGAAGAGGTCGCCGAAGTGGTCCAGCGCTGCGTGAAGGGTGGTGCTGAAGTGGTGGCGCACCTCAAGACGGGTTCTGCTTATTATGCTCCTGGTGCTTCCATCGCCAAGATGGTCGAGGCTATCATCACCGATTCCAAAGAAGTGCTGAGCGTGTGCGCTTACATCGATGGCGAATACGGTCTCAACGATCTGTACATGAACATCCCCACGCGTTTGGGCAAGAATGGCGTTGAAGAGATCGTTGAATTCGAGCTCACCGATGAAGAGATGGCGGCGCTCCATGAATCCGCCGCGAGCGTGAAGAAGGGTCTCGAGAACCTTCCCGCCTAGTGGATCCTCGAAGTTAGTTGGTCTGTCATGCAGGTTCTATCCTCAAATACCATTTCCGATGCGTTGCTCGTATCCATTCCACGCCTCGCCAATGTGCTGCCTCCCGATATCTTGGAGGCGCTCATCGCCGCGCGCGATCGTGAAACGCACGAACGCGCGAAGATCGTGCTCGATCAGCTGGTGCTGAACGCTCAGATCGCGAGCGAAGATCATGTGCCCATCTGTCAGGATACCGGCACCGTATGGTGCTGTCTGGAGGTCGGCCCCGATATCGGTTTGAATGCGAACGTATTCTCCAAGGTCGATCAATCGGTGGCAGCAGGCTTCATCAATTCGAAGCTGCGCAAATCGGTCGTGCGCGATGCATTGTTCGATCGTACGAACACAGGCGACAATACTCCCGCGTTCTGCGAATTGCGCCTGGTTGATGAACCGGGCGTTGCGCGTCTGCACATCATGCTGAAAGGCGGCGGCTCGGATAACGCGAGCCGTGTGGTCATGCTCACTCCGAATGCGGGCAAGCAGGGCGTCATCGATACCGTGCTGGCATGCGTTGAAGAGAAGGCGGCCAACGCCTGCCCTCCGCTCGTCATCGGCGTGGGCGTCGGCACCACGTTCGACAAGGTGGCAGGCCTTGCGAAGCTCGCGCTCATGCGTCCGCTCAACATCCCTGCTCCCGATCCTGAGGTCGCGGCGTTCGAGCAGGAGCTGCTCGAAGCGGTCAACGCGACCGGTATCGGTGCGGGTGGTCTCGGTGGCGATACCACGGCTTTGGGCGTGCGCGTGAAAACGGCTCCCTGCCACATCGCTGCGCTGCCCGTTGCGGTCAATATGGGCTGTTCTGCAATGAGGAGGCTCACCGTTGAACTATAAGCACATCCAACTCCCCTTGAGCAAAGCCGATGCGCGTTCTTTGCGCGCAGGCGATGCATGTCTTTTGAGCGGGCCGGTCTATACCCTGCGCGATGCGGGGCACATTCGTTTGCTCGACGAGATCCGAGAGGGAAGGCTCAAGACCTTGCCTTACGGTCTCGCTGGTCAGGTCATCTTCTATGCGGGCCCCACGCCTCCCAAGGCGGGTCGTCCGTTCGGCGCTATCGGTCCTACCACGTCTTCGCGCATGGATTTCGCCGCACCGCTGCTCATGTCCATGGGGCTCACGGGTACCATCGGTAAGGGCGATCGTAGTGACGAAGTGAAGCAGGCGTGCATCGATTATTCGTCGGTCTATTTCATCGCGACCGGCGGAGCGGCCGCTTTCTTGGCGAAATGCGTCGTGGCTGACGAAACGCTCGCCTACGACGACCTGGGCACCGAAGCGCTCAGGCGCATCGAAGTGGTCGATCTGCCCGTCTTCGTTGGCATCGACACGCTCGGCCAGGATATCTATTCGCTGGATGAGTGAGGTTGGCGTGACGCAACAAGAAGAACAGAAGAGCGGTGCAGGCATCTTCATCACCTTCGAAGGTGGCGAAGGGGCTGGTAAGACCACGCACATCACCTTCCTCGCGAATTCTTTGCGCGCGATGGGCTACGAGGTCATCTGTCTGCGCGAACCTGGTGGAACGAACATCGGTGAAGAATTGCGCAACATCGTGCTCGATCCGCAGAACGCGAATATGTGCGACGAGACGGAATTGCTCATCTACGAAGCTGCGCGCGCTCAGATCATCCGCGAGGTCATCATCCCTGCGCTCGCGCGTGGGGCGGTCGTCCTGCTCGATCGTTTCTACGATTCCACCATCGCCTACCAGGTGTTCGGTCGCGGATTGCCCATGGCGTTCGTTCGTCAGGCGAACAGCTTCGCTTGCCAGGGCGTTCATCCGTGTCGCACCATCTTGCTCACGACGGGTTCTTCGGCCGAAGAAGGCCTCGAACGAGCTACGCACCACGGAGAGGCCGATCGACTTGAACAGGCGGGCAGCAGCTTCCATGCGCGCGTGAACAATGGGTTCCTCGCCATCGCAGCAGAGAATCCTGAGCGCATCCGTGTGGTCAATTCTTCAGGTGCGAAGGACGATACCGCTCGCGCCATCTTCACCGAGCTCGCCGACATCTTCGGATGGGATGAAGGCTCGTTCGTGTGGAACGAGGGCTTCTTCGATCCGATCCTGCAACGCGATACTAGCGCGAAAGCGCATATCGACCTTGCGAAAGGCTGATGCGGGTGGCCGATGTCTTCGAAAGTATCTTCGGTCAGCCTCAGGTACGAGATTATTTGCGTGCGACCCTGCGGACGGGCAGGTCGAGCCATGCGTATCTGTTCACCGGACCTCCTGGTTCCAACAAGACCTCTGCTGCCTATGCGTTCGCGCAAGCGCTCATCTGCCCCGATCAGGGTTGCATGACGTGCGAGCACTGCAAGCGCGCGGCCAGGCGCAATCACCCCGATATTCATTTCATCGAGCCGGAGGGTGCGCATGGTTATCTGGTCGATCAGATCCGCGAAGTGGTGGCGGATGCGAACCTGGCACCCATCCAAGCTTCGCGCAAGATCTACATCATCGATCGCGCCGATCTTCTGGGTATCCAGCCGGCGAACGCATTCTTGAAGACGCTCGAAGAGCCGCCCGAGAACGTGATCTTCATCCTGCTTGGTCGTACGAAGGATGCGGTGCTGCCCACTATCGTCTCGCGTTGTCAGGTCGTGCCCTTCCGCCATATTCCCACGAGCGAAGCGGCGGGCATCATCTCGCAGCATACGGGCGTTTCCGCTGAACAAGCGCGCATCGCCATCGAGGCGTGCAATGGTTCGGTCACCAAGGCCATGGGCTTTTGCAAGAGTCCCGACAAGATCGGTTTTCGCAAGCGCATCTTGGAGATCATGGCGCTGCTGCCGCTCTCGGACGAGCGCGATGTGCTCGAATATGCAGCTGAACTGGTGCAGAGCGCTAAGGCGTGGGTGGATGTCGTGCAGAGCCAGCAGGCGGCAGAGCTCAACGAGTCTGAAGATTTCCTTTCCAAGGCAGCGCTCAAGCAGATCGAGGCGCGCAACAAGCGCGTGCTGACGAAGACGAGCCTGGAGTCGCTCGCGCAAGTGAATTCGATCATCCGCTCGTGGTTGCGTGACGTTTTGATGATTAAATCTCAGGCACCCGAGCAGGTTGTTAATATTGATGTGTTGGGCGATCTTGAACTTGCCGCTCAGCGCACGAGCGAAGCGGGCTTGGTACGTGCGATCAACGAGACGTATCGATGCGATAACGCTATCGCCTATAATGTTTCTACAGAAACGTGTCTTGACACGCTTCTTTTTACGATAAGAGAGGTTTTCTATGGTTCGGGTGGCTCCCATTAAGCTACAGGTCGGACCGAAAGTACTGTGGTTCGACCCAACCGATTTAGATATCCATGCAGGTGACGATTGCATCGTGAATACGAGCCGCGGGCTCGAATATGGCGTTGCGACCTCAGACGTGCTCGAAGTGAGTGACGATCTGGTCGCGAGTTTGAAATCTCCGCTCAAGAAGGTGGAGCGCCTTGCGACTCCCGAGGATATGGAGAAGGTCAAAGAGCTCGAGCGCAAGAGCGACGAAGCGCTCGGTGCGTTCAAAGAGATCGTGCTCGAATCCAACAAGGACATGCATCCTGTATTGGTCGAGTATCTCTTCGAAGGCGACAAAGCCGTATTCTATTTCGAGGCTGAAGAACGCGTCGATTTCCGCGAGCTGGTTCGAAAGCTCGCTTCGTACTTCCATGTTCGCGTGGACATGCGCCAGATCGGCGTGCGCGATGGCGCGCGCATCATCGGCGGCCTGGGTCATTGCGGTCAGGAACTGTGCTGCAAGCGCTTCGGCGGTGAATTCTCGCCCGTGTCGATCCGCATGGCGAAAGAGCAGAATCTCTCGCTCAATCCGCAGAAGATATCAGGCGTGTGCGGCAGGCTCATGTGCTGCTTGCGCTACGAATACGAAACGTACAAGGAATTCAATTCGCGCGCACCGAAGATGGGCGCGAAGATCGAAACGCCCGAAGGTATCGCGAAGGTCACTGACATCAACGTTCCTTCCGAGCAGATCTCGGTCAAGCTCGAAGATGGCACGGTCCTGAAGATTCCGCTGGAAGATTTCGAGGCACCCGAACAGGGGCGTCGTCCGCACAAGATCAGCGAAGAGGTCTTCGAGCAGTACATGCAGAAGAGCCAGTTCGACGCGATGGGCGGGGCAGGACTCGTTGACGTGGTGAATTTCAGCGGCGAGGACATCGTCGCGGCTCGCCGTCCGGCTGCTTCGCTCAATGGCGAAGAGCTCTCTTCGGATAAGGACGACAAGAAGCGTCGCCGTCGTCGCAATCGTTCGGGCAAGGACGCTCAGTCGAACAAGAAGAACGGACAGGGGAACAAGAACGACGCTTCACGTGGCGATTCGAAGTCCGGTGGCAAGGATTCGTCGCAGCGTTCGCGCCGTAACCGCCGTTCCAATTCGTCCGAGGGCGGAAGCGCGAACAAGCAATCCAATCAGAACAAGCGCAACGCTTCGAATTCTGGACAGAACAAGAACAATTCCAAGCGAAACGATCGATCGAAGAACAACCAGCGCCAGGTGCGACCTGGTCAGAAGTCATCTGGTCTAAGCTCGTTGCACGGACAGGAACACGAGGATCGGTCTTCGCAAAGTTCGCAAGGTCAAGCGAACGCGGCGTCGACGCATCGCAAGTCGCGCCGTCGTCGTCACACCGCAGGGGGAGAGAATCATGACGGTGGAGAATCATAACTATTCTCTTTTGACTGATCTTTATCAGTTGACGATGGCCCAGGGCTACTGGGAGTGCGGAAAGCTCGAAGAGGAGGCGTGTTTTCACGCCTTCTTCCGTAACAACCCGTTCGAAGGGGGTTACGCGATCGCGTGCGGCATGGATCATGTGCTCGACGTGATCGAGAATTACCGCTTCACCGAAGATGATATCGCCTATTTGGGAAGCCTCGATGCGCCTGGCGGTGGCAAGCTCTTCAAGCCAGCGTTCCTGGACTACTTGCACGAGATGGAGCTCGAAGTCGATATCGATGCGGTGAAAGAGGGGACCGTGGTGTTTCCGAACGATCCGCTCTTGCGGGTCATGGGCCCCGTTCTGCAATGTCAGCTTCTTGAGACGGCGCTGCTCAATTGCGTGAACTTCGAGACGCTCATCGCCACCAAAGCCGCGCGCGTATGCCTTTCGGCAGGCGCGCCCGTCGCGGAATTCGGTCTGCGCCGCGCCCAAGGTGAAGATGGTGGCTTGCGCGCATCTCGAGCTGCGGTAGTGGGTGGCTGCGCTTCGACTTCGAACGTGCTTGCTGGCAAGCTCTTCGATATCCCGGTCTCGGGTACGCATGCTCATTCATGGGTCATGTCCTTCGATTCAGAGCTCGAGGCGTTTCGAGCCTATGCGAAGGCGATGCCGAACAACTGCGTGCTCCTGGTCGATACGTATGACATCACGCAGGGCATCGAGAACGCCATCACGGTCGGTCTCGAGATGAAGGCGCGGGGCGAACGTCTCGCTGCCATCCGCATCGACTCGGGCGACCTTTCGTGGCGTGCCAAGCAGGCACGTGAGATGCTCGATGCAGCGGGCCTTACCGATACGGGCATCGTCTTGTCGAACGATCTCGATGAATACACCATCAAGTCCATCAAGGACTCGGGTGCGCAGGTCACGTCGTGGGGCGTGGGTACCAAGCTCACCACCGCATACGATCAGCCAGCGCTCGGTGGCGTGTACAAGCTCGCTGCGAAGCGCGATAACAAGGAAGCGCCCTGGCAGGAATGCATCAAGGTTTCCGGCCAGGCGAGCAAGCTCACCACGCCTGGTGTTCTCGATGTTCGCCGTTACTTCCATAAGAACGGTATGTTGGCAGGAGATATGGTCTTCGATATCAATCACGGCGTTCACTCCGAGCGCATCGTCGATCCGGCAGACGAGATTCGTCAGAAGGATCTTTCCGGCCTTGAATACACCACGTTGCTCGAGTCGATCGTTCGGGAGGGCAAGTCGGTCGTATCCCGCCCGAAGGACAGTGCCATGCAGGCGCGCGCTCGCTGCATCCAGCAGCTCGAACTGTTGGATGAAAGCCAGAAGCGCATGCTCAATCCTCATTCATATCCTGTAGGATTAGAGCAGAGCTTATTCCACCGCCGCCACGAGTTGGTCGCACGAATGTTAGGAATTTCGTAATGATAAGAGTTGTTACCGATTCTGTTGCTTCGTTGCCTCAAGATATCGTCGACGACAAGAACATCGAGGTCGTTTCGCTCTTCGTCAATCATGACGGAGTCGAATACGTCGAATCTGAGATGGATCTGGACGGATTCTACAGCAAGATCGACAGCATGATCGATAACATCCCCACATCCAGCCAGCCTTCCCAAGCGGTTCTCGAAGAGCTGTTCGAGGGTTACGCGAAAGCGGGGGATGAAGTGCTCGGCATCTGGATCTCGACCGAGCTTTCAGGTACGTATGATGGCGCATTGCGCGCTGCCCGCGCGGTCGAATCGCGCAATATCGGCTTTCGCTACATCATGATCGACTCCACTTCCTGCGGCAGCGATGAGGCGTTTCCTGTGCTCGATGGAGCCGAGGCGGTAGCAGCGGGTGCTACGCTGGAAGAGGCAGCGCAAGCGGTGCTCAAAGGCATCGCCTCGACTCGTTTTCTCTTCACGCCTGAAAGCCTCACTTTCTTGCAGAAGGGTGGCCGTATCGGTGGAGCAGCAGCGCTGCTCGGTAATCTCATGCGCATCGCGCCGATCCTCACGGTGAAGGATGGCACGGCACAGGTAGCCGCTAAGGTACGCTCGCACAAGAAAGCGCTCCTTCGCATCGTCGAGATGCTCGAGGCGGATATCGCCGCATATGGCGGATTGAAGCGCCTGGTCGTTCATTACATCGGTGACAAGACGCCAGCGTTCGAGTGGGCGAAGAACGTGATCGAGCCACTGGTCGAACGTTCGGTTCGTGTGTTGCCGGTCAGTCCTGTTCTGGGTTGTCATGTTGGCCCAGCGGTCGGCATCGCCTACGAATGCAACGAGCCGATCGAGAACAAATATAACGGAAATACCCAATCGCTCATGTGCGCGAACTAGAAGGAAGTTACCATCATGACCGCAAATTGCACTCTGATCATCGACTCTTGTTGCGACCTTCCGCAGAACGTGGTCGATGTCGATGATGTTCGCATCGTCAATTTCTCGTATAGCAACAATTCGGGAAATCATAAGGACGATATGTACAAGTCCATCACGGCACACGATTTCTACGAATCGATGCGTGAGGGAGACGAGCCTACCACGTCGCAGGTTCCTCCTGGAGAATTCCTCGAGACGTTCGAGTGGGCCTATGAACAGGGGCGACCTGCTGTATTCCTGTCATTTTCGAGCGCGCTGTCGGGTTCGTATCAAGCAGCTTGCATGGCTGCCGATCAGGTTCGGGAGAAGCATCCTGAATTCGAACTTCATGTGGTCGACACGAAATTGGCCTCGGTAGCAGAAGGTCTGCTCGTCTACGAAGCGATCAATCAGCAACAAGGCGGTATGACCGCAGCGGAATTGGCGCAGTGGGCTGAAGAGGCGCTCTATTACGTTCACGGTTACTTCATGGTGAGCGACCTCGAATCGCTCCATCGTGGCGGTCGCATTCCTGCCTCGGTCGCGATCGTAGGCTCGAAGCTCGATGCGAAACCGTTGCTCGGATTCGGCCTCGATGGATCGCTCGCGCTCGTGGGTGTCGCGCGCGGTCGCAAGAAGGGCATGCGCGCGCTCATCGACTACTTCGAGCGCAACAGCGGCGATGAACGCATGGGCGGTACCGTGCTCATCGGCAATGCCGATTGTCCGAAGGATGTGACACGCCTCTCCGAGCTGTTCGAGAAGGTCGACGAAGATGCGATGGTCATCGAGTGCAGCATCGGTCCGGTCATCGGCTGTCATGTCGGTCCGGATATGATCGCGCTCGTGTTCTGGGGCAAGGATCGCCGCCAGACCGTTTCCGTGGTCGATCGCATCGCGAACAAGGTCAAGGGAAACCGCAAGTAAGCACGTAGAGTAGAGGTCGGCTCATGGCATGCAATAATTTCGTATTCGTAGGAGATACCGAGATTGGCTCTCGCATCTCTCAGTCGCTCGTCGAAGGGGGATTCTCTTCGGCTCCCGGGCTTCGTGATGCCGACGTGGTCTTCACGTACTATGAAACGCAGCAGGGTCTGGAAGACCTGTATTTCGATACCCAGGGTCTCTTGCAGGAGACGAAGCAGGATGTGGTGCTGGTCGATCTGAGCCCTACTACGCCGACGTTCGCGCGCGAGCTCTATGCGGTCGCACGTGTGAACGACCGCTATACGCTCGATGCGCCGCTGGTGGTGCGCAACATCGTCGAAGAGGATGCCTTCGCTGAGAAGGACAATCTCTTGATGTTCGTGGGCGGCGAAGAGGAGAGCTTCGAAGCGGTGCGCGACATGCTCCATGCCATCGCGCGCCATGTGCTGTATCTGGGCGAAGCGGGTTGTGGCCAGAGCGCTAAGATCATGGCCACGCTGCAGCGCGCATCAGCGCTCATCGGTGTCATCGAATCGTATGCGACCTATGTGAACGGGGATGTCGTCTTCGATTGGGAAGAGGTCATCGATACGCTCAGCGTTGCAGGCTGCGTCTCTCCGGTGAACATCGCCTATATCGATGCGATCCGCAATCATGATTTCACGGGCACCTATACCGTCGAGATCCTCATGGCGGAGTTGGTGGCGGCGCTCTCGATGGCCGACGATAAGGACCACATCATCCCGCAGGCTGAAGCTGGTTTTCGCCTCATGGAACTGCTGGCGATGGTGGGCGGTGCGGCTTATAATCCTGCGGCGCTCGCGCTCATCTTCGATGATGAGGAGGCGGCTCAGAAGTTCGGACTCGATTGGTCGCGTGCAGCAGGAGCCTACGAAGAGCATGCGCATCACGATCACGACTGCGACTGCGGCCACGGACACGATCATGCTTTTGACGTGATCGACGACGAGGTGGATTTCTACGATGCGACCGAAGGGTTCCCTGAAGCGTTCGGCGGTTTCTCCTCTAATTAAGCTCTTTCGCACGTATCCTTCAATTTCGCGCTCGTGCCTTCGGTGCCGTGTGCGATCGTATCGAGCGTGATATCAGCCATGTTCTCCTATCAGACATCAGATCGGATCACCGCCTATGAGGCGTGCATGCTCTGCCCGCGTGCGTGCAACATCGATCGCACGCGTAGAGTGGGCGTGTGCGGGGCACGCGAGGTCTTGAAGATCGGACGCGCTGCACTGCATTGGTGGGAAGAGCCTTGCCTGGTGGGCGATCGGGGCAGTGGAGCGATCTTCTTCGCACACTGTGCGCTCGGCTGCGTCTATTGTCAGAACAAGCGGCTTGCTGAAGGCGAGGGCATCGAGGTCGATCCTCAGCGTTTGGCCGAGATCATGCTCGAGCTGCAGAACGAACAGCATGCAGCGAACATCAATCTGGTGACCGCGAGCCATTATGCGCCGACGGTCGCAGCGGTGCTGTCTGTGCTGCGCGGATCGGGTCAGCTGCATATTCCGGTGGCCTGGAACACGTCCGGCTACGAGCGTGCCGAGACGCTCGCGCTGCTCGATGGGCTCGTGGATGTGTATCTGGTCGACTTCAAGTACGCGAACGCACAGACCGCCGAGCGTCTTTCGCGTGCGAAGGATTATCCTGCAGTCGCGCTTGGTGCGATCGAGCGTATGATCCTGCAGGTGGGTGAGCCGCAGTTCGATGAAGCGGGCTACTTGCGCAAAGGTGTGATCGTACGCCACTTGGTCCTGCCAGGCTATGTGGATGATTCGCTCGCAGCGCTCAAGGTGCTGCATGAGCGATTCGGGCCGCGCGTGATGATGAGCATCATGAATCAATTCACCATCGTGGATGATGCGTTCGACCTTGCGGCATATGGACTTGAGCGCGCGGTTTCCGATGAGGATTATGAGCGTGTGCTTGATTTCGCAGATGAACTGGGGATCGAGGATTATTTTTGGCAGGAGGGCGGGGCCGCCAGCGAAAGCTTCGTTCCAGCCTTCGATGGGACCGGGGTTGCGCGTTCGTAAAGTCGTCGAAGCATGCTATAATGCTACGCGTCCTACATGCCGACATGGCGCAATTGGTAGCGCAACTGATTTGTAATCAGTGGGTTGCGGGTTCGATTCCTGTTGTCGGCACCATCAAAATGCCAGGTCAACCGCTTCTTGCGCGTTGGCCTTCTTTTTTGCTCGCGTTCGCCGGTAAGCTCGTTCCGCGCAGTGTGGTACGAACAGGGCACCATCTGCCACGTTTGTTTACGATTGCCTTTCGGCTCGATCGACGTGCCTTCTGACTTGCTAGAATGAAGTTCGATAAGGAGAACTTTCACGGCTTCGAGGAAGGAATGCTCGAGCGAATATGGATCCAGTGACGCTTGGCATAGTGGTCGCGCTCACGGTGCCGTTGGCAGGAACGACGGTCGGCTCGGCGCTCGCATTCTTCATGAAGAAGCAGATGAGCATCCCGTTCCAGAAGGCGCTCGTCGGATTCGCGGCGGGCGTGATGATCGCCGCATCGGTCTGGAGCCTCATCAACCCTGCTATCGAGATGGCAGGAGAGCAGGGCATCGTCGCATGGATCCCTGCGGCGGTCGGCTTCCTGTGCGGTATGGGTGTGCTACTCGTCATCGACTCGCTGTTGCCTCATTTGCATCTCGACTCGAAGAAGCCCGAAGGCGTCCGCAGTAATCTCAAAGAATCGACGATGCTCTTCTTGGCGGTCGCGATCCACAACTTGCCCGAAGGCATGGCCGTGGGCGTCGTGTTGGCAGGCTTTCTCTCGGGAGAGGGCATCATCGCGCTCGCGGGGCTCGTCGCGCTCTCTATCGGCATCGCGATCCAGAACATCCCGGAAGGTGCCATCATCTCCATGCCACTCGTTTCGGCTGGCCTATCGCGGAAGAAAGCGTTCGGCTTCGGCTTCCTTTCGGGTGTGCTCGAGCCCATCGGTGCGCTGCTCATGCTCGCGCTCACCAGTCTCGTCACGCCGTTTCTGCCCTATGTGTTGGCTTTCGCGGCAGGGGCGATGATCTATGTCGTGGTCGAAGAGCTCATACCCGAAACTCAGGCGGGGAAGCATTCGAATGTAGGAACTATAGGCGTTGCGCTCGGCTTCACGCTCATGATGATCCTTGATGTAGCATTAGGTTAACTAAGCGACGAATCGAGTCTGGAGGATTCATATGTTAGAGACTGGCATCGTTCATACCGAAGCGACGATGGTGACCGAACAGAATACTGCTGCGGCATTAGGCAGCGGTACGGTGGCAGTGTTCGCCACTCCTGCGATGATCAACTTGATCGAATACACGTGCGCGCAAAGCGTGCAAGACGAGCTCGAGCCTGGTCAGACCACGGTCGGTACGCATCTCGACGTGAGCCATGATGCTCCTACGCCCGTTGGTATGGAGGTTCGCTGCACCAGTACGCTTTCGAAGGTGGATGGTCGTGCGCTCACGTTCGAGGTCGAGGTGAGCGATGGCAAGGATATCGTCGGCCGCGGAACGCATGCCCGCTTCATCGTGGATAAGGCGAAGTTCGAATCGAAAGCGAACGCGAAGGCGAACGCTTAGCATTCGCACATGCGAAGACGTTTCGACGGGTCGGGCTTGTTGCTCGGCCCGTTTCATTTCGGGGGCACCGGCCCCTTCGCTCGGCGTTGCGCGAGCTTTAGCCTAGGGTTTGCAGCGTGAACAGGGTTGATATCCCTGACCGATCAGACTTTCACGACTTGTGGTCACATCCTTGCGGTTCTTCGCTTTTATCTCGGTCGCAGAGCGGCAGTCGGGGTAGTGGAACTTCTTCGTGTTGGTGTTGAGCACATAGGCGTGTTCAATGCCTTGCGTGTTCGTTTCGCTCGTTCGAGATGCCTCTGTTGTTTCCGCAAGCCTGCTCTCTCCTGTCGCATAGTCGATCGTCACGCCAGGTTGGACGTTATAGCAATACACGTTGAAGCAGATGGATGCGCCCGCATCGTCGACCGAGAATGCTTCGATCTGAACGCCGCGCGCCACCAGTTCGTCGTCCCGGAAATCGGGCGTGACGCGCATGAGCACGTGTTTGTCGTGTTCAGGGGTCGCATCCTCTTCGTCGAGGTAATCGCGGATCTCTTGCTCGAATGGGCCCATCACCTTCTGGTTCAGCTGTTCGGTGCCCGTTATCAGATCGCAGGGGTTGACCGCCTCATCGCTCAAAGAATAGGCGATGAGATGCGAGCGTTCGTAGAGGTGGTCGAGGCCGATCTCGGGGTAGTAGGCCTGCACCCAGCCGCTCGGGTTCGGCATGTTCGTGTTGCGCTTACTGCCCGGTTTCGGGCGCGTGTTCTCGCACAGCACTGCGAAGGCTGAAGTAGCGCGACCGAGGCTGTCGAGCTCGCCGTACACTTCAGTGCCATCTTGCGCTGCCAGTTCATCGACGGTGAACTGCGGCATGTTGTCGTTCAGCTCGATATAGGCCTCGCCAGCATAAGCGGGGATATCCGCAGGATCGAGCGTGCGTTCGGCCTCTGACGTAACGACCTCGATCGCAGGGGAGGATGCGTGCTCGTCTGCGATCGTCGAAGTGGCATTCTCGGCTTCGGGGGCATCGGCTGCGCATCCGCCCATCAAGAACAGCGAGACGATGAGCGCGAAGAATGCAGCGATGAGACGTTCTTTCGCCGTACGATCGCTGTTTTGGAAGAATTGCCCGAGATGCCGCATGTCGCTCCGTCCCGCTCGTGGAAATGTAGGCGTTATTCTACCACTTCACATGGCGACATCTTCGGGCGTTGCAGTATACTAAGGGTACGTTCTTGGAAGAGGGTCTATGGCTAAACGCGGCATCATCATCGCAAATACGGGCAGCCCTGCAGCGCCCACCCCTGAAGCCGTGCGCGCATATCTGCGCGATTTCTTGAGCGACCCTCGCATCTGTCCGATCAACCCGATCTGCTGGAGATTCATTCTGAACGCCTGCATCCTCCCGAGGCGTTCGGTCGCTTCGGCGAAGAAATACGCATGGATCTGGACGCCGTCAGGCTCTCCTTTGAGCCTCATCATGGATCTGCTCACGACCAGATTGCAAGATGCGCTCGCGGGCGAGGATGTGCTCGTGCGTTCCGCGATGAGCTATGGCGAGCCTTCGCTCGAAGAGGTCTTGACTGAAATGCAGGCAGAGGGCTGCGAAGAGCTCGTCGTCATCCCGCTCTATCCGCAAGGCGCGTTCTCCACGACCAAGGTGGTGGAGGATAAGGTGACGGCAGTGCTCGAGAAACTCGCGTGGAACCCTCAGCTCGAGATGATCGAAGATTACTGCACGAGCGAACTTTACACGAATGCCATCGTGCGTTCGATCGAGGCAGCGGGCTTCATCCCTGAAGAGGACACGCTGCTCCTTGCTTTTCACTCCATTCCCATCAAGGATATCGAAGCAGGCGATACGTATCCCGATCGCGTCATGGAAAGCAGTAAGGCCATCGCTGAAGGCGTGGGTGCGCGCGCGGACGCGTGGCGCGTGGGGTTTCAATGTCGTTTCGATAAGAGTCGTAAGTGGATCGGGCCTTCTACGACGCAGGTCATCGAGGAGTTGCGCGACCATGAGGGTCGGCTGTTCGTCGTCGCGCCGAATTTCTCCATCGATTGCTTGGAGACGCTTTACGATATCGAGGTCGAGTTGAAGCAGGCGTTCTTCCAGCACTATCCCGAGGCGAGATCGGATGATCTCGTTTACGTTCCTTGCTTGAACGACTCAGATGACCAGGTCACACTGCTCGCCACGCTCGCACACCACAACTAAAAAAGAGCACCCGTAGGTGCCCTTTCTCGTAAAGGATGAACGATCCACTCTAGAGCGCGTCGTAGTGCACGTCATCGACCGACTCGAGCCATTCGTTCGAGGTATCGGTGCCGGGGATCTCGAAGGCGAGATGCGAGAACCAGCTGTCCGCTGCAGCACCATGCCAATGCTTCACGTTCGCGGGAATATGCACGACATCGCCCGGAACCATGAGCTGCGCAGGCTCGCCCCATTCCTGATACAAACCGCGTCCGCCAACGCATACGAGCATCTGGCCACCGCCTTCAGTGGCGTGATGGACATGCCAATTATTGCGGCAGCGCGGCTCGAACGTGACGTTGAAGAACGGCACCTGCTCGGTCGATACGGGTGCCAGGTAGCTGTTGCCGATGAAGTACTGCGCGAAAGCGGTATTGGGATCGCCGATAGGGAACATGATGGTGCGTGCGTAGGCCGCCATCGCATCGTCGGTCGCATCGGGATCTTCTGCCCACACGCTGGTAGCGAGGCGGAATGCCGCCCACGCTTTCGGCCAGCCTGCATAGAACGCGGCATGCGTGAGGATCTCGGCGATCTCGCTTTTCGTGATGCCGTTGTTCTTCGCATTCTGCAGATGATGCTCGAATGAAGAATCAGTAAGACCTTGCGCCATGAGCGCGACCACGGTGATGAGGCTGCGGTCGCGTAACGAGAGCTCATCCTCGCGGCTCCACACTTCGCCGAAGAGGATATCATCGTTCAAGTGTGCGAATTCGGGAGCGAAATCTCCCAACTGATCGCGACCTGCGGTCTGTTTCACTGCCATAGGGATCACCTCGTATGCTTCGTTGCGGGATGGCTGTTCGTTCGCTCGTCGAGCTTCGCAGCATATGTTCTTGTTGCGCTTTCCTATTCTCTTACTTCAACCTAACTTTAAGTCAAGCGCATCGAGAGCTCGATGGAAATATGGTTCATGCTTCGCTCGCACTCTAGGGCAAGCTCGGTGATATGGAGATCATCATGACGGGATCCGAACGATCTTGCTAGGACACGAAGGGGAGAAGTGCGGTTCGGTAAGCTTCGACCAGATCGGGCAGGCGCATGGCAGCGTTCGCGGGACTGGTGGAGGGGAGCTGGACGCAGGGGATGCCGAGGGCAGGTTCGCAGAGCTTTCGGTAGAGCTGTGCGGCTTTCGCACCCGTGCAGAAGATGCGTTCGATGGGCGCGTGGTCGAGGATGAAGCGCAGGTCATTGGGCTTCGGATCGCGAATGCTCGCATCGCTCGCGCCCGTTATCTCGCATGATGCGAGCACATCCCAGAGCGCGATATGGTGTTCGAGCAGAAACGTGGTCTTTTCGGGAATGCCCTCAGGAACAGGCGTGTCGAACACTGCTGCCAAGACCTTCCAGAATCGGTTCTGGGGATGACCATAGAAGAACCCCTGTTCGCGCGACTTCGGCGAGGGCATCGTGCCCAGCATGAGCACGCGACTGCGCCGGTCGAAGACGGGCTCGATGTCATGTTCGATATGCTGTGCGATCTCCTTCATCATAGGATCACTCTAGCACGCCTCATGCTGCGATGTGGGAGCGCGAAGATCTTTCATGGCTGTATCGTGATGAACGAGCGTGCATCGAGCGAATGTTATCTCATAGTGTTCTCATAGTCCCAGGAATGCGCTAGAATATACGGATACGAAGGGGGTCTTATGTATCACAAAACATTGCACATCGCGCTCTTCGGGACCACTGATGAGGTCACGCAGGCGATCCGTAACAAGACTCCTTTCCGCTGTTTCACGCACGAGGTGGTCGCATTCCCTGCTTTCGACGAAGCGGCTTTCACGAAATGCGATATCGCCATCATCGATGCTTCCACCTGGCAACGGACGCAGGATTCCGCTCTCATGCCCGCGCGCGACTTGAGCGATCTCGTCGCACGGTTCACCGAGAATCACGAAGATCGTTTTCGTGCGGTGGTGGCCATCGCGACGAAGGAACAGTCGGCTGCGTGGGGGGAAGCTGATCTTGCCACTATCACGCATCTTTGGACCGCACCGCTCACGGAAGCGGAGGCGAGCTTTCAGTTCGAGGCGCTCCAACGTGCCGCGCAAACGCGTTCCGACCTGCTGCTCTCCGAAAACTATTTCAATACGCTCATCGATTCCATGCCTTCGATGGTGTGGGTCAAGCGTGTCGATGGCACGCATATGAAGGTGAACGATTTCTTCTGTTCGGTCGTGAACAAGCCCAAGGAAGATGTGGTTGGCCAAGGGCACAACTACATCTGGGGTCTGCCGCCCGAGGATACCGAAAGCGCTGCGGTGTGCGCCGAAAGCGAACAGCAAGCCATCCTCGCAGGCGAAACGCGCGAATTCGAAGAGCAGGTCATCACCGATCGCGGCAAGCGCATGCTTATCACCTACAAGACGCCGCTCTACGATGAAGACGGCTCGGTCATGGGCACCATCGGTACTGCGAACGATATCACCGAACTCGACAATCTACGCTTCGAAAATAGCTTGTTGCTCGATTCGCTGCCGCTCGCGGTCATCGTCGAAGATAACGACGAGACCATCACCAACATCAATTCGACCACCGAAGAGTACTTCCAGCAGAAGCGCGAAGATACGGTGGGTATGAATTTCTCCGCTTGGCGCAAGATCGCCTTCGGGGAAGAGCTCGCGCGCATCCGCGAGGAATATGAGAGCGCGGAGCTATTCCTCGATCGTGGTGGAGTGCAGCGTCTCATGTACATGCGCAAGGCGCCCATCCTGGACGTATTCGGCAACTCGACCGGCCAGGTGCGCATCTATAGCGATATGACCGCCCAGCGCGAGCTCGAACAGCAGGCTTTGCTGAACGCTCGAACGGACTATCTGACCGGTCTTTTCAATCGTCGCTACTTCTACGAGCATCTGGATGATTACGATGAGTCGCTCTCGGTGGCCATCGCCATCTTCGACCTGGACGATTTCAAGCGCGTGAACGATACGATGGGTCATGCCATCGGCGATCATGTGCTGATCCTGGTCGCGGATGTGCTCTCGGAAGTGTTTCCCGACAGCCTGGTCATCCGTTGGGGCGGCGATGAATTCGTGGTCGCTATGTTCGATGTCGAGAGCGTGGAAGTGGTGCGCGAACGTGCGCAGCACGCGCTCGAGTTGTTCGCTGCGCGTTCGAGCGAACCGGGCGAACCGTGGCAGATCTACGGCACCGCGGGCATCGCGTTCTCATCCTGCGTTCCGAATCCCATCGATCCGCTCGTGCAGCGCGCCGACAGTGCGCTCTACGCTGCGAAGGAAGCGGGTAAAGGAACCGTTTTCGTCGACTGACGTTCCTTCAAGATTCATATGAAGCCGCGACCGTCAGGTTGTTCTGCGCATGTTCGCGGATGGTTTCGTTCTCTGTTCGCACGCAAAGGACGCCACGTTCATCCTGCGTTCTTGTGAAGACTTCATGAAGCATCATATTAGTCTGAAATCGGACTCGATCTTCTTCTATCATCTTTGAGTACGAAATCGGACTAATACGAGAGGGCGGTATGCTCACATGGTCATGAAGGACAACAATAGCGTCTTCGTGGATTTCTTACGCGTCGACCAGATCTTCAATCAGCTCTATCGCGATGCCGCTACGCGCATGGGTCTTTCGGGAAGCGTGTTCGACGTGCTCTACAGCGTCAACTACCTGGGTGAGGGATGCTTGCAGAAGGAGATCTGCGACACGTCATATCTGCCCAAGCAGACGGTTCATTCTGCTGTCGATAAGCTTGTAGCCGAAGGGCTGCTGCGCAAAGAGAGCGGTCATGGTCGTGCGGTCGCGCTCTATCTGACGCCTGCAGGAAAGCAGTACGTGGAGGCGCGCATCGTTCCCATCGTGCAGGCGGAAAAGCGTGCGTTCGAGGCGATGAGCAGTGAAGAGCAGCAGCACTATTGCGATCTTGCCATGCGCCTTGCATATGCGTTTCGCGATCAGGTCGAAGAACTTTCCCTTGAAGAGGCGTGATGACCGATGGCGATCAAGCTTTCCGATCATTTCACCTATGGGAGACTGATCCGCTTCGCGCTACCCTCCATCGCGATGATGATCTTCACCTCCATCTACAGCGTGGTGGACGGTCTCTTCGTGTCGAACCTCGTCGGCACGGCCGCGCTCGCAGCGGTCAATCTCATCTTTCCGCTGGCGGCAGCGTTCGCTGCGGTCGGTTTCATGCTGGGTACCGGTGGCGCAGCGCTCGTCGCCAAAACGATGGGCGAGGGCGATGAGGCGCGCGCGAACAGGCTCTTTTCGTTCATCATCGTGAGCGGTCTGGTGGGCGGTATCGCATTCGCCATCATCGTCCTTGCGGTGCTGCCGCTGTTCTTGAGTGCGCTCGGGGCAACCGGCGAGCTCATGGAGCTCGCGATGATCTATGGGCGGATCCTCGCGCTCGCGATACCGGTCTATATGCTCGCGAACATCTTCCAAAGCTTCTTCATCGCGGCCGAGAAGCCCCATGTCGGTCTTGTGGTGATGACGGTAGCGGGCGTTACGAACATCGTGCTCGATTACTTTTTCATCGCGCTGTTCGGCTGGGGCATCGCAGGCGCTGCTTGGGCGACCCTGATTGGACAGGTGATCGCTGCGGTCATTCCCGTGTTCTACTTCTTTCGCAGCACCACCGCGCGCCTTCGTTTCGCGCGCCCGCTCGTCGACTTCCGTGCGCTCGGTAAGACGTGCGTGAACGGTTCGTCGGAGTTGATGACCGAGGTCGCGGCATCCATCGTCGCGACGCTGTACAACTATCAGCTGATGGTCTTCGTTGGCACCGAAGGAGTGGCGGCGTATGGCGTGATCATGTACGTGAACTTCATCTTCACGGCGATCTTCTTCGGTTATGCCATGGGAACCGGTCCGATCGTGAGCTATCATTACGGAGCTCAACATCATTATGAGATGAAGAACCTGCTGGTGAAGAGTCTCATCATCATCGGCGTGGCGAGCGTCGTCATGGTGGTGCTCTCTCAGACGTTCGCGCAGAGTCTGGTGTCGCTGTTCGTCGGCTACGATGCGGCGCTCGTGGCGCTCACGGTGCATGGCTTTCGCATCTATGCGCTGTCGTTCTTATTCTGCGGATTCAACATCTACGGTTCGGCGTTCTTCACCGCGCTCAACAACGGCAAGGTATCGGCGCTCATCGCGTTCATCCGCACACTGGTCTTGGAAACATCGACGGTCATGCTGCTGCCGATCTTCTTCGGCATCAATGGTATCTGGTCAGCGATCATCGTCGCGGAAGTGGCAGCGCTCATCCTCACGGTCTTCTTCTTGGTGAGGTATCGCAAACGCTACCACTATTAGCGCGCGCATCACAGCACGCCGGTCTTGGCAAGCTGCTCGTCGATGAAGTCGTTGAGCTTCATGATCGGACGACGCAGTACGAGCCCCAAAATGAGTGCCGGTATGACGAATGCCAAGAGACACGCCATCGAGATGAGGTATTGGTTGCCGTAGACGCCCGCGATCGCTCCTTGGAAGAGATTCATCGAGTGCGTGAAGGGCAGCCACGGGTAGATGTCCTGGAAGATCTGTGCGGAAAGCTGGATGGGCAGTTCGCCTCCGCTGCCCGCGACTTGGGCTACGAGCAGGATGACCGCGAGCGCTTTGCCGATATCGCCGAACGCGACCACGAGCGCGTAGATGAGATTCGTGAACACGAACGAACAGGCGAGGCCGGTCAGGTAGTAGAGCGCGATGCTGTCGCACTGCACGCCGAGGAAGAAGAGGTTGCCCGTGCAAACGAGCACTGCTTGTGCGAGCGCGATGAGCAAGAAGAAAGCGAGGTTGCCGAAGTATTCCTGATACGGTTTCGGGTCGCCGAGCTTCTCGCGCCGTTCGGGCGTTAGCTTCACCTTCAAGATGATGACCAAGAAGATCGCTCCGATGAAGAGCCCGAGCGAGGTGTAGAACGGGCTCATCGCTGACCCGTAATTCGCCACGCCATAGACCGCGTGCTTTTCGAGCTTGGTCGGTGCGGTGAGCGTATGGGCGAGCGTGGTGGGATCGTCGCTGATGATGCGGCGCACTTCCGCAAGGTCGTTCGAGGAGATCGCTTTTGCGAGCTCGTCGCGTGAAGTAGCGAGCGAAGCTGCCGATCCTTCCAGCAAGTTCGCGGTCTCATCGAGCGCGCTGCGCACCTCTGCGATGCTCTCGACCAGCGGCTGGGATGAATTCGCGAGCGTCTCTGCGGTCTGATCGAGTTCGCTGGCGATGCTCTCTGCGCTGCTACCAAGACTATCGAGCGAGGAGCGAAGGCTGTTCGCTTGAGCTTCCAGCTTATTCTCGTAGGTCGACTGTGCTTCGTCGAGCGCGCTGGTCGCTTCGTCCACTACCGAAGCGATCTTCGAGCGGGCTGATGCGATATCGGTCGTGCCCGTCGCGATCTCGTTGGAGAGGGAGCCGATGTTCTGATCGAGTGCATCGATCTCGGTGATGATGGAATCGATGACGGGGATGACGGTGCTGTTCGGGTCGAGCGCAGCTACAGCAGAACGCGCCTGTTCGTATGCGTTCTTCGTCTGGTCGAGGTCGCCGCGCAGCGCATCGAGCGTGGTGGTGATGGCGCCCGGGTCCTTCTCGAGCGTATCGAAGGCGCTGTTAGCGGACGATTCGATCTTCGAGAGCGCAGTGCGGGCTTGACCGATCGCCTCTGAGGCAAGCGCAGCGAAGCCATCGGCGCCCTGCAGCGCTTCATCGAGTCCGCTCTTCGTATCGTCAACGAGCGGTGAGACCTTGTCCGTTATCTCACCTGTGCTTCCGAGTGCATTCGAAGCGGTCTCGATGAGCGTTTGTGATTGCTGTAAGAGCGCAGAGAATGCGCGCACCTGGCTCGCGTCCATGGTCATCTCGTCGATCGCGGAATCGAGGTGATTCACGAGCGTGTGTGCGTAAGCGGAGATGCCCTCGCCGTTCAGGAACTGCGTGAGATTCGAGTTGGTGGACAGCGCGATGTCGGTGACCGTCTGACTGAAGGTCTGGTCGATGTCGTTCTGGATGGTGGTAGCGCCGATCGAGGTGAGGTGCGGCGCGATCGGGTTCTCCTTCTCGTTCACGTAATACTGGATGGTGGGATTCTCCACCGTATCCGAGAAGACCGAGACCATGTCCTTCGAGAAATCTTCAGGGATGACGATGGCTGCGTAGTATTCGCCCGACTTCACACCTTCGATGGCCTGGTCTTCGTCCACGAAGACCCAGTGGAACTTGTCGTTTGCGCGCAGCTCATCCACCACTTGGGCTCCTGCGTCGATGCGCGTCGGTATCAGATCGGACTGATAGCCCGCATCGCAGTTCGCTACGGCGACATCGACGTTACCCGTATTATCTTCAGGATCCCAGAACGCCAGCAGGCTGAACCACACGTAGAGCGCAGGCAGCAATACGAGGCCGCAGGCGATCACGATCGCGATGATGTTGCCCTTCAGGCGCTTGAGGTTGTCGAGGAAGACGGCAGAGATCATCTTCATGAGCGATCATCTCCCTTCTTATCGAGCAAAGTGGAGAGTGCCTTGGGCTTGCGGGCCTTGATGCGCTGTTTGGCTTGCTCGGTCAACTCCTCGCTCGAGAGATTGGCGAGCGAAAGCTGAGAAGAGAGGCTGGTCTTCATGTATACGATCACGATCAGGTACGTGTCCACCACGATGATACCCACGACCATCGCCATAAGGAGAAAGAGCTTGGTGTTCACGTCGGCTTGGAGCAGGATCATGATGGCGAACGTGATGAGGAATTGAGCTGCTAGTGCGAACCACCCGATCGCACGCAGTTTCGGGAAGCGCACCTCGAAACGTTTGACGCGCTCGGCCAGATCCGCGCGATATTCGGGCGAGTGCAGCAGTGCCCTGAGGAGGGTCGAGAGGCGAAGCTTCATCTCCTGCGGGGCTTGCTCGCCATCGAAGAGCCCTGTGCGACCGATCTCGCGATCGAGCAAGAGCGTGAGATTCGAGGCCCATTTGCCCAGCACGAGCCCGACGAATAAGCCGATCGGGACGAAGACCAGCACGAGGATCGCCAGATCGATCCAGTAGTTCATGCCATAGAAGCCGCCGATGGATTCACGGAAGGCATCGATGGTGTAGGTGAAGGGGAGCAAGGGGTGCAGGATCTGATAGAAGTCGGGCATCATCTCGATGGGGTAGAGGCCTGATGAGCCGGGAATCTGGATGATGAGGAAGAGCACCACGAGTCCTTTGCCGATATAGCGGAAGGCTTGTGCGAACGCGTAGATGAGGTTGACGTATACGAGTCCCGACACCAGGCCCGCGAAGATGAACGCAGCCGGGTTCACGCATTGGATGCCCATGATAAGGTCGCCGATGCAGCAGATGAGCGGCGGGAAGATGCCGAGGAACATGAACAGCATCCAGCGTCCGAAATAGGCTTGGCGCTGCGTGAAAGGCGGCAGATCATCCTTACGAACGCGCATCTTCAGCAGGTCGATGAAGACGAAGCCAGCCACCCAGAGTGCAACGCTGGTGAAGAAGGCGACAACACCGCTGCCGTAGTTCTTCACGGGATAGACGTTGTTGGTCTCGAGCTTCACGGGTGCCGAGATGAAAGAAGCTGCCTGGTCGGGGTCGATCTTCAGGAATTCGTTGAGCTTGCCAACGGTGGAAGAGGAGGCGAGACCCTTCAAGTCGTTCAGGGTGTTCTCGAGGCGAGATTGGATGGCGGAGAGCGAAGTTTCCGCATCAGAAGCCGCATCGCGCGATCGAGCGAGCGATGACGAGAGGCCTTGCAGCGCGCTTCGTGCCTGGTCGACGCTCGTTTCGAGCGCGATGGTAAGACCCGAGAGCGCCCCGAGCGCATCGGCATAATGATCGAGGCTCGAAGTGATGGCGGGCATGACCTCGCTGCGGATCTTGGCTGACGTGGTAGCAAGATCGCTCGAGCCTTTGCTCGCCTCGTCGTTCATGGTACCGACAAGACTACCGATGCTCTGAAGCGAGCCATCGAGGGCGTTGTTAGCTCCTTCGAGGGCGGTGATGGTGGTATCGAGTCGTGAATTCGCTGCTCGCAGGTCGGCGATGGTGGATGCGATATCCGCATTCGATGTGCTCATCGATTCGAGCGAGTTGATGAGCACATCGTTCTGCGCGACGATGGCGCGAGCGCGTGCGAGCGCGGCAGTGGTCTCACCGTGCACTTGCGAGAGCTGGACCGATGCTTTTGAAAGCGAGGTGGAGGCCTCTGACGAAGCTCTGCCGATGTCGACCGCGCTCTTGTCGAGCGCGCTCTGCAGTTCGTTGCTGTAATCGATAGCGCTGGTGCGCGCTTCTTCAAGGGTGGAGTGCGCCTGGTCGAGCGTTTCGTTCATGGTGGGCAGCGTCTCTTTCATCTCGGAGAGCGTCCCATCAGCCTTGTTCGCTGCATCGATCATGCCATCCAGCGCGGGTTTGGTGTTCGAAAGAGAGCCCTTCGCATCGGCTATGGCGGCGGTGGCGAGCTCGACGCCCTGCGTCAAGCTGCTTTCGGCATCATCCGCTTTCGCTTCGGTATCCTTGCCGTATTTCTGGGTGATACTGAAGACCGTCTGGGAAACGGTGTTCACGAAGTTCTCGTCGATCTCGTCCTGGATCGCTTGGGCGCCTTCATTAGTGAAGTCGGGCGCAGCTGCCGATATCTTCTCGTTCAGGTAGTAGTCGATCTGGGGCTCGTGGAAATCGCCCGAGAGGATGCTCGTGAAATCGGCACTGAAATCGCTCGGGATAATGATAGCCGCATAGCATTCGCCTGCATACACGCTCTGTAGCGCTTCGTCCGAGGAGTCGTAGAAGGTCCATCCAAGCTCGTGATTGTTCTTGAGTTCGTCGACCACTTCGTCGCCGATGTTGATCTGGCCGGTCTCTGGCGTTGAGGCGCCTTCGTCTTCATTGGAGACCGCGATGCGAATGCCTTGCGTGCTCTGGTAAGGGTCCCAGTTCGTCGCCGTGCAATACCACGCATAGGCGGAGGGCAGCGCGCAGGCGCCGATGATGAGGATGAGCGCGACGGGGTTGCGCACGATGCGCAGAAGGTCGCGTTTGAAGATGGCGAAGATGACCGAAAGGTAGCCAAGAGCGCGGTGGATCATAGCCCCTCCTTCGTCATCGCGAACCAACATCATCTTTCAATGGTATCGGTTGACGCTTTCGGGTCTTACGGGGTCAGCTGAGAGTAACCGAAACGTTTCAAAAAAGCTTTTCGCGCGATTCTTTACAGTACGATCCAAATGTCGCGTTCCTTGTTGGATTCATTCATGTTCGTAGCGGACCTATAGCCTACGCCTATAGATTCATCGCTGATATGCAATGCTTTTCTGATTTGTATTCGATACTGAACGAGTTCACAATAAGGGCAGTTCATCCAATGATATGGGGGTATCAATGAATCCAAATGCAACTATCACCGACGAGCAATTCGATGCGTATCTCACGCAGATCCGCGATCTGGTCGAGGGGCCTTTCGAGGAGATGCAGAAAGAGATCGAAGTGACGAACAAGTTCCCCGACGAGTTCTATGAACTCGCGAAAGAGAACGATCTGTATCGCTTCTTCCTTCCTGCAGAGTATGGCGGATGGAATCTTAACGAGCTCGAGATCCTGCGCGTTCAGGAAGAGTTCTCTCGTGGTCCTGGCGGCATGCGCATGCATCTTCATCATGCAGCCGATATGAACTGGCGCATCCTCGAAGACTATGGCAAGCCTGAGCTCAAAGAGAAGCTCATGGACAAGTTCCAGGACAAGACCATCTACTGCAACTTCGCCATCACCGAGCAGACGGGCGGCACTGGCGCTGACCTTCACACCACGGCTGTATGGGATGAAGAGAAGGGCAAGTGGATCCTGAACGGTGAGAAGTGGCTCATCTCTCATACCGACTGCTCCGACTATACGTATGTCATCGCGGTCACCAATCCTGAGGATGACAAGGATACCCGTCTTTCCGCATTCTTCGTTCCCGTTGATGCTCCTGGTTTCGAACTCGTTCCGATGCCTCATATGATGGGTTGCCGCGGTGCAGGCCATGCAGGTCTCAAGTTCACCAACCTCGAGCTCGATCCAGAATATCTGCTCGGCGAAGTGGGCCAGGGCATGGAAGTCGCTATCCATTCGCTCTCCGTTTCCCGTGTTCACATCGCATGCTCTAACCTCGGTATGGCTCAGCGCATGCTCGAGATCTCGCTCAAGCGCGCTCACGATCGCGTCACCTTCGGCAAACCGATCATCAAGCGTCAGGCGATCAAGATGAAGATCGCGAATATGCAGATGATGATCCACGCTCTGCGTTGTACCATCTACGATTTCGCGACCACTTTCGATTTCGATCCCTACAACGAGTACATCGACGAGAAGGCGGCTATCTGCAAGCTCTTCTCCATCGACACCGTTCGTCTCGTTTCTGACGAGATGCTCGAGATCTTCGGTGGCGACGGCTACTTCGAGGATTCTCCCTACGGTCCGACCGAGCGTCTGTACCGCGACTGCCGCGCTATGTGGCTCGAAGAGGGCGCACCGACCGTCCAGCGCATCACCATCGCTCGCGAATGCGAGAAGCATGATGGTGCCATGGGCTACATCTTCCAGGGCCGCGAGATCACGGTACCGTAAGACTCCTTCAGTGAGATAAGGCATCCATGACCCGGATGCGCAAGAAGCTGCGGGCCTGTTCGTGCGAGAGCGCGACGGGCTCGCAGCTTTTTTGCGCTCTTGAGGCGTGGTGCTCTCAGACGCAAAAAAACCAAGGTACGAAGCCTTGGCGGGGAAGATAGAGGGAATTCTTTTTTGCGAAGAGGCGCTAGACCGCGCAGGCCGTAACGTTAGGAAGGCGATCGTGTAGGTAGGCATCGGCTGCTTGCAAGGCGTTGCCGGAAGCGCCCGTAACCACGGTGATGCCCGCTTTGTTCATGATCTCGATATCGCGTTCGGAGATAGCGCCGCAAACGAGCACGCGGACTTCGATCTGGCGTAAGAAGTTAGCCTGCGACCCGCATAGATGCTCCTGGCTGGGCAAATTGCGCGAGTCGACCAGTTCACCATTCTCTACTTTGTAGAAATTGAAGTTGGTGCATGAGCTGAAGTGCGTGCTCACGTCCAGACCTTCACTGGCTACTGCTATTCTCATGCCTCTCGTTTCTTTGGGTTGAAAGATTACGGTTCTACTTTACGTTGCAAACTGCGCGGGGTCTTCTACCGTTCGGGCGAGGGGGCAAAATCTTCTGCGATAGGAATCGCGCTCCGCGTTCGCGTCGTACAGAAAAAATTCGCCGATGGATACTTGCAAAAGCAGATGAGCTTTGTGATAATAACCAGGCTGTGTTTTGCAGTAGCGTTGTCCCCATCGTCTAGCGGTTAGGACGCCGCCCTTTCAAGGCGGAAACACGGGTTCGATTCCCGTTGGGGGCACCATATGATCCCTACGAACCAGTCATGGTTCGTTTTTATTATGGTGGGGAAACGAGCTTGAAGAAACTCATCGCTCAATTCATGAAGTTCGGCATCGTGGGTGTCATCGCGTTCCTCATCGACTACGGCCTCATGGTCGCCCTCACCGAATTCTTCGGCGTCCCGTATCTCATCTCGAACACCATCTCGTTCATCGTATCGGTCATCTTCAACTACGTCGCCTCCATGCGCTATGTGTTCGAGCGGCGTGATGACCTCTCTCGACGCCGCGAATTCATCATCTTCGTCGTGCTGTCCATCATCGGTCTGATCTTGAACGACGCGCTCATGTGGTTGTTCGTGAGCATCTGGTTCGTCGACTATCGCATCGCGAAGTTCATCGTCACGTTTTTGGTGGCAATCTGGAACTTTGTCACACGAAAGATCTTCTTGGAGAAGCACTAGGCCAAAAGCACTAGAATAGGGGTACGGTCGAGTCCTGAAAAGAGTAGGAGAGATGGCGTGAACGTAACTTTCAAATTGATGCGCCGTTCAGGTGATAAAGCCTATGTTCTCTCCGAGATCACGGACTACGACGAGGGGCTGCCCGTCGTCCTCACCGCATCGACCGAGAATGGCTCCCGCATTCCTTCTGACGTATTCCCTTTCGTCAACGAGACCGATCTGCTCGCGATGGAGCACGCGCTGTTCGATACGGCGCTCGCGGTGCGTGACGATATCCTTGCGAGTCGACATGCGAAGAATTCGCCAGCGGTGCGCTTCTTCGTCGTGGTGCTGCCCTGGTTCAACGTGAAGCGTTGGGTGTTGGAATTCCGTGCCATCAATGCGGAGGGAAAGACGCAATCCTTCTGCGTGAACAGCCTGGATGTCGATGCGTTCAGATGGCGCAGTCGTCTCGATATCCGTCGAGGCATGTTCCAGAGCGAAGCGCTCGAGCAGATGAGCAAGAGTTTCGTGCACGACCGCATCCAGATCTCCTTCCTGCGCGCCATCGAAGAGGACAAGAAAGTGCTCGTCAGCGCTGCGGTCGATATGCCCTATCACGCGGAAAGCTCGATAGAGTTCGATTTCCTGGATGGATACGGAAGGCCGATCGACCTCGATTTCGACGTGATCGAAGATAGCGTCACTCATGGCGAGGATTTCGGTTCGCTCGAACGTCGCCATTTGGAGCTTTCAGTCGCGTTGCCCAAGTCGAGCAGCGAGGTGTGCATCTGCGCTACCGATACGGTCGGTACTATCGCTCCGGGTTTCGCGATGCTCGGCCAGAAGAGTCTCGAGACACTGCTCGAAGCGTTCGCCGAGCAGACTCGTACCGCGTATCACGACCCCCGCTACGATCAGTGGTATCAAGAACACCAGCGTGCTGACCTGCCGACGTTGTTCGAGCAGGTGTCGGTGCGCTTCGAACATGAACCGCTCATCAGCATCGTGTGCATCTTGGACGATGCGCAGCATCACCATATCCATGATGTGATGAACGCGCTGCTCACGCAGAGCTACGGGAAGTGGGAGCTCATCCTGGTCGATGTGACCGGGGAAGATACTTCTGCTACATCTCTGCTCGAAGTCTTCCAGGACGATCGCATGTATCTGGTCGACGTCGATCCGAATCTCTCGCGCACCGAAAAGATCAATACGGCCATCTATGCGGCCGAGGGAGAATACGTGGGATGCCTTTCCGTGCATGACCTCCTTGCGTCCAATGCGCTCTTCGAGTGTGTACGCACCATCAACGCTTTTCCCACCTGCGATGTCATCTACTGCGATTCCGACACGGTCGATGTGCAGGGATATCACTCGCACCCCGTGCTCCGTCCCGATTATTCACCTGAATTCTTGCGCTCGTTCAACTACTTCGGTAGCTTCGTCGTCTATAGCGAGCAGTTGCTCGAGAAGATCGGCCTGCTCGATCCTGCCTTCGAAGGGGCGCTCGCCTACGATCTCAACCTGCGCGCGTCGGAGCAGGCGCGCAAGGTGTGCCATATCGCGCGCGTCATCTGCCATCGTCGCTTCGCGTCGGAGATGAAGCCCGATCAGGCTTATGTCGATCGCGACCAGGAAGCAGGCAGGAAGGCGCTCGTCGCTCACTGCAAGCGCGTGGGGATGAGCGGAGAAGTGCTCAGTCTCGACATGCCTTTCCGGTATCGCATCCGCCACGTGCTGGTCGAGACGCCCAAGGTCACCATCGTCATCAACTCGGAGAACAACGCCGATCAGGTCGAGCGATGCGTCAAGAACATCTATCAGCAGCTCAATTATGCGAACTTCGAGGTCGTGGTGGTCGATACAGGAAGCACCACCGAAGATGCCAAGCGATGCTATGCCCATCTTTCCGAGCGCTTCGCAACGTTCTCGACGTTGCAATGGACAGGGGAGTTCAACCATGCGCGGCTCGCGAACTTCGCGGTCTCGCTGATCGAGAGCGATTATTACTTCTTCATGACCGACGACACGCGCATCCTCACGCCCGATGCGATCCAGATCATGCTGGGCTATTTTCAGGATGAACGTGTCGGCATCGTCGGCCCGCAGAAGCTCTTCTTGGACGGCACGATCGAACATGGTGGTCTCGTGGTGGGCGGTCAGCACATAATCACGCCGCTCTCGCGCTTCATGCTCTCGGGATGGCGCGGGTATCTCGATCGTTGCGTGGTGTCGCATAACGTCTCGGCGGTCTCGGGAGATTGCATGCTCGTTTCGCGCAAGGTCTTCGACCAGGTAGGCGGATTCACCGAGGAATTCTCCATCGCCTATTCGGATGTCGACTTCTGCTTGAAAGCGCTCGAGCTCGGCTTCTATACCGTCTATACTCCGTATGTCACGCTCACGCATTTCCGTTCGGTCAACCGCCTGCGCAACTATTCCCAGGCGTTCCTCACCAAGCGAAAGCGCGAGGCGGCGCTCCTCCAGTACTTGTGGCCTGTCTATTTCGTGAAGGGCGATGGCTTCTACAGTCCGAGCTTCGATCCCAATAGCTCTTATTTCGCGCTCAGGGAAGGCTAGCATGAACGTTCGCATCGAGAGCATGTGTCAGGGCGATGGCAAGATCTACGTGCAGGTCGCCATCGAACGCCTTTCTCCGCACGCCATCGTCATGCTCGAAGCGCGTCTCAAGGATGGCACGGTCATTCCGTCGCATCTGCTCTCGTTCGATTCGCTCGACGGACAATCAGAAGCGAATTTCGCGGTCATCCTGCCGCACTTCGACGAACGAGAGATCATGCTCGAATTCGTCGAATACCGCAGCGCCGATGCGCCGCTCGGACGCGCTCATCTTACGATCGAGACGAACATGCTCTCATGGCGCACGCGCATCAACTCGGTCGTAAAGAACGAGCTCATCACGCAGATGTTCGATATCGAGCGCGAATACTATTCCGACCGCATGAACACGAGCTTCATCGCCGCCATCGACGACAAGGACGAGATCGTGGTGAAGATGCTCGTCGATCTTCCGCAGATCGAGGGGGCGGATGTCGAGGTGCGGTTCATGGACGCGCACGGCAAGGATCGCGATCTGCCCGTCTATCCGCTCTTCGAAGAGGTGAAGCCCGCACGGCGCTTCGGCGATGAAAGCCGCATCAACGTGGGCTTTTCGGTACGCGTTCCGCGCGATGATAAGGATTTCTGCGTGAGCGCTTCCGACGCGCTCGGCGTCGTTCCTGAAGGCTTCGCGATGTTCTGCGACGAGACCTACGAACCGCTCAAGGCGCGCTTCGCGCATAAGACCGACGATGCAGCGAAGGATCCCGCCTACGACCAGTGGTACCTGCTCCACAGCGCGACCCTCGCCGATCTTGCGGAGCAGCGACGCTTGACGTTCTCGCATGAGCCGCTCATCTCGCTGATCATGCCGCTCTCGATCGGAGACAAGGACCGCATCGCACAATGCTTCACCGCGCTCGCTTCTCAGACCTATAACGTCTTCGAAGTGGTGGTGGTCGACCAATATTACGGAGATGCGGAATTCGAGGCGATGGTGCGCGGACTGAAGGGCCCTGAAAGCTTGACGCGCGTGAAGGTCGACGAGACGCTCGGCTTCGACGAGGTGTTCGCAGCGGGGCTCGACCAGGCGCGGGGAGACCATTGCGCGCTGCTCACGCCCGATATCGTGCTCGCCCCCGAAGCGCTCTTCGAGGTGGTGCGCCGCATCAACGAGGCCGCTGCCTATCCCGATCGCGAACAGGCGCACATCATCTATGCGCACCATGATCTCATCTTCGCGGATGGACGACTGGGCGGCCTTGCCTGCAAGCCCATCTACTCGCCTGATCTGCTCCTTTCGTACGACTACATGGGTCCGTTCATCGTCTTCGACCGAAGCCTCGTCGCGCACGTGCGCGAACAGCATGGTTTCGTGGCCGAAGCGCTGCTCTACGATCTGCTCTTCAAGGCATTCGAGCAGGTAGGCCATGCCGAACGCATCGATCAGATCCTCTACCACGTGCAAGCTGCGCCCAGTGCCGAACTGCTCGACGAACAGGCGCGCATCGAAGCGAAGGAGGAGGATTTCCGCGGGGGCAGGCGAGCGGTGGCGAACCACCTGAAACGCGTCGGTATCGAAGCGACCGTGCTCTCGGATATCCATGAGCAGGTCTATCGCTGCAACTACGCGCTCCCCGAAGAGCTGCCTTCGGTCTTGGTGGTCATCGTCAATCACGAGCATCCGTATTTGCTCGAAGCATGCGTTGAGAGCCTGTTCGAGAAGAGCCCCTATCCGAATCTGCAGGTGCGCATCGTCGATGATGGTAGTTCGTCTGCGGAGATGTTCACGTGCTATGGGCGCTTGCAAGGCCAGCATGAGCAGATCGAACTCATCCAGAAGAGCGAGCGCCAGGGCTATGCTGCCTGCGTGAACGAAGCGGTGCGCGATACGGAGAGCGATTATCTGCTCCTGCTCGACGCGAACACGGAAGTGGTCTGCGACGATCTCGTCGGACGCATGGTGTCGATCTGCCATCGCGCGGACGTCGGAGTGGTGGGAGGCAAGCTGTTGTTCGCTGATGACACCATCGCGAGCGCAGGCATCACGGTCGGCTCGGCGGCGGGTTCGGTGGGCATCGGGACCGATCTTCCTCGTTCGGCCGCAGGATATATGAAACGCATCACCTGCACCAACGATGTCTCAGCCGTTTCGAAGGCATGTCAGCTCATCAAGCGCTGCGTCTTCGATGAGGTGGAAGGTTACGACGAGCGTTTCAAGCTCGATTTCTCCGACACCGATTTCTGCCTGAAGGTCATCAAGGCAGGCTATCTCGTGGTCTACGACCCGAGCGTCGAGCTCTATCATTTCGAGAATACCATCAAGGATGAGCATCTTTCCGAAGCGCGTCGCATCCGTCTCGAGCAGGAGCGTGCCTATCTGCATTTCAAATGGCCGCGCGCGTTCGTGGAGGGCGATCCGTTCGCCAGCTCGCTGCTCGCTCCAGGCAATGGTTATTACCAGCTATATCATTAACGTATACCTCCACGGTCATTTCACGCATCTTCATGTGCCCATTTCGGTTTTTCTTGAACTATAGTTGAATATCGCGCGCTGTTTCCCTTACGGCGCGTACGTATCGAACACCACCAGAAGCATCGTAGGATCCGCATGATTCAGATCGAACACTTATATAAGACCTATACGGGGGATAAGCATGATGAAGCGCATCATGCCCTGAAGGACATCAATCTCACCATCGAAGATGGCTCCATCTTCGGCATCATCGGGCAATCGGGTGCCGGCAAGTCGACACTGGTGCGTTGCATCAATCTGCTCGAGCGCCCCACATCGGGCGAGATCATCATCGATGGCCGCGACATCACGGATCTTTCCGGCAAGGAACTCTTGGAATTCCGCGCGAGCGTAGGGATGATCTTCCAGAACTTCTCGCTCTTCCAGCAGCGCACCGTGCTGCGCAACGTCATGTTCCCGCTCGAACTGCATAAGGGCTACAACAAGGCGGAAGCGAAGAAGCGCGCGATGGAACTGCTCGAGCTGGTCGGTCTGGCCGATAAGGCGAATAAGTATCCTTCGCAGCTCTCGGGTGGCCAGCAGCAGCGCGTCGCGATCGCGCGTGCGCTCATCAACAACCCGTCCATCATGCTCTGCGACGAGGCGACCAGCGCGCTCGATACCATGACCACGCAGTCGATCCTTCGTCTGCTCAAGGATATCAACGAAGAGTTGGGCGTCACGATCGTGCTCATCACGCATTCGTTGCTCGTCGCCGAGATGGTCTGCGACACCATCGCGGTCATCGACGAAGGCCAGATCGTCGAGATGGGCTTCACTGAAGAAGTGTTCGCGAATCCGCAGAGCGACGCGACACGTCAGCTTCTAGGAAAGAGGGCATAGACCATGGAAGCGCTCGTTTCTTTCTTCGATTCTTACGGATCGCTGCTCGCTCAAGGCACGTGGGACACGATCCTCATGACCGTCATCGCGACGTTCTTCGCGTACGTGATCGGCATTCCGCTGGGCGTTCTGTGCGTGCTCACGAGCCCGAAGGGCCTCATGCCTCACCGCATCCTGAACATGGTGCTGGGCTGGATCATCAACATCGGTCGTTCGATCCCGTTCATCATCCTGCTCGTCGCGCTCATTCCGTTCACGCGCTTCGTCGTCGGCACCTCGCTCGGCGTGCCGGGCGCTATCGTCCCTCTAGTGGTCTCGGCCGCGCCCTTCATCGCGCGCATGGTCGAACAGTCCATAGAAGAAGTGGATGGCGGCCTGGTCGAAGCGGCGCAGAGCTTCGGTGCGAACACGTGGCAGATCGTCTATAAGGTGTTCCTGCGCGAAGCCATGCCTTCGCTCGTCCGTGGCTTCGCGATCGTCTTCATCACCATCCTGGGTTACTCCGCGATGGCGGGTACGGTCGGCGCAGGCGGTCTGGGCGATATCGCGATCCGCTATGGTTATCAGCGCTATCAGGACGATGTCATGATCGCCACCGTCATCATCTTGATCGTGATCGTTCAGATCGTACAGAGCGCTTGCAGCTATGCGGCGCGCAAGATGGACAAGTCGTAACAGCACCAGAAACAAATCTGTAACACCGCCGCTCTTCGAAGCCCCGTATAATGAAACGAGGTATCGACGCATCGCGTATGCGGGAAGGAAGATGTGGCATGGTGATGAGCCCCGACCAAGATTTCGTGCTCAAGACGATCAAGAGCCGCGACGTTCATTTCGTGCGGTTCTGGTTCTGCGACGTGCTCGGCAACATGAAGTCGTTCGCTGTCATTCCAAGCGAGCTCGAGAACGCTTTCGAGGAGGGCATGGGCTTCGACGCGAGCTGCGTGCAAGGCTTCTCGCTCAACCACGAATCCGACATGCTCGCATTCCCGGATGCTTCCACGTTCCAGATCCTGCCGTGGCGTCCTGCGGAGAACGCGGTTGCGCGCATGTTCTGTGCGATCCGCACGCCCGAAGGGCGCATCTACGATGGCGATTCGCGCGCGGTGTTGGCGCGCGTAGTGGCCGAGGCCGAACAGCTGGGTTACATGATGAACGTCGGCCCCGAGATCGAGTATTACTACTTCAAGGACCGTGATGGGCTCGAGGTGCTCGATACCGGTGGCTATTTCGACCTCACCTCGCTCGATTACGCGAGCGACCTGCGTCGCGATACCATCCTCACGCTCGAGAAGCTGGGCATCCCGGTCGAATACTCTCACCACGAGAACGGCCCGTCGCAGCAGGAGATCGACCTGCGTTTCGCTGATGCGTTCACCATGGCGGACAACGTGATGACCTACAAGCTCACGGTCAAAGAGATCGCCATGAAATACGGTCACTATGCCTCTTTCATGCCAAAGCCCATGGCTGACCAGCCTGGTTCGGGCATGCACATTCACCAGAGTCTGTTCGACGAAGGCGGCAATAACGTCTTCTTCGATAAGAACGACCCCGATGGCTACAACCTCTCGAAGATCGCCAAACATTACATCGCGGGCCTTTTGAAGTATGCGCCCGAGTTCGCGCTCATCACGAATCCGACGGTGAATTCCTACAAGCGCTTGGTGCCGGGTGGGGAAGCACCGACGCAGATCACGTGGGCGCGTTCGAATCGCTGCACGCTCGTGCGCATCCCTGGCTATAAGCCCAACAAGGAAGAGGCGTGCCGCGTCGAACTGCGCAACCCCGACCCTTCGTGCAACCCTTATCTTGCGTTCTCGGTCATCTTGGCGGCGGGACTTCGCGGCATTCACGATGAACTGCCGCTCGAACCGCCGATGGAGGATCCGAATCTGTTCAACTGCTCTCGTCAGGAGTCGAAGGAGCGCGGCATCCGCACGATGCCCGCAACGTTGGGCGAGGCGGTCGAACTCTTCGCGCAGTCCGATCTTATGAAAGAGGTCTTGGGCGAGCACATCCATACTTATTTGGTGGATGCGAAGCGCGCGGAATGGGATAGCTATCAGAAGAGCGTCTCAGCTTGGGAGCTCGATCATTACCTGGCTGTGCTGTAGGAGGTCCGTGATGCAGAGAAAGAGCGTCATTTTCGTCGCGGATAGCCTCGATAACGCCCATAAGTTCCAGGCAGTGCTCTCCAGCATGGACGTCAACGTGGTGGCGGGTTCGTCGCTGCAGTTCAAGAAGCTCTTGCACGAGCACCCCAGCTGCGATCTCATCATCTTCGAAGCGAGCAGCGACCCGAGCCAGTCGATCGCGGCCGTGGAGGATCTGATGGTCCAAGACGGAGGCGGTTCGATCCTCATCATCGTGAAGGAAGAGATGCTGCAGGGATTGCGCCTGCCCGTGCGTCTGAAGAGCGATTTCGTCGTGCATGGTGCGAGCGCTGATGAATGCGCGCTGCGCATCCGTCAGTTGCTCTGGCCTGGCAATGAAAGCTCTACGAGCGATTTCATCTCGATCGACGCGATGACCATCAACCTGGCTACCTACCAGGTCACGGTGAATGGCGATCCGATCGATTTCACCTATTTGGAATATGCCCTGCTCGCATTCCTGGTCACGCATCCAGGACGCACGTATTCGCGCGATGCGTTGCTTCGTCGTGTGTGGGGTTTCGACTACTTCGGCGGTTCGCGCACCGTCGATGTGCATGTAAGACGCGTTCGCGCCAAGCTCGGCCCCGATCTGGCTCAGCGTTTGGAGACCGTGCGCGGCGTCGGCTATCTTTGGAGTGCCTGATATGACCAAGACTATCGCCATCATCGATGGCAATTCGCTCATGCATCGCGCCTTTCACGCGGTGCCTCCTGCCATGCAAGCGCCTGACGGAACGCCGACCAACGCCGCGTTCGGCTTCATGGCGATGCTCATCAAGTTCATCGAGATGGCGCGCCCCGACGCCATCGTGTGCGCGTTCGATAAGGGTCGTCCTGCGTTTCGCATGGAGGCGCTCGAGCAATACAAGGCTCAGCGGCCGCCCATGGACGACGCGCTGCGCGTGCAGTTCCCGATTATCGAAGAGCTGCTGCATGCCATGGATATTCCTGTGGTCGCCATGCAGGGCTGGGAGGGTGACGACATCCTCGGCACCATCTCTGCGCAGGACGAACAGCTGGGATATCGATCGCTTCTGGTGACCGGCGATAAGGATGCCTATCAGTTGGCGAGCGATCTCACGCAGATCGTTACGACGAAGAAGGGCATCACCGACGTGGTCATCTACGGACCCGCGGAAGTGGAAGAGCGCTATGGTGTCACACCGAGCCAGTTCACGGATTTCTTGGGGCTCAAGGGAGATAAGTCCGACAATATCCCTGGCGTGCCGGGCATCGGCGACAAGAAAGCTGCCGCGATGTTGCAGGAATTCGACGACCTTGAGGGAATCTACGCGCATCTTGACAGCTTCAAGGGCAAGCAGCTCGAGAATCTGACGAACCATAAGGAGGACGCGTTCCTCTCGCGTCAGGTCGCGACCATCGTGCGCGATGCGCCGATCGAACTCGATCTCGAGGCGCTCTCGTTCCCGAGCTTCGATGTCGCTGTGGTCACCGAAGCGTTCACGAACGTGCGCTTCATGGCGCACTTGGGCAAGGTGCTCGATATGCTCGGTAGCGATGCTGCGATGCCAACGGGTGAATCGTTCGAGGTGCATCCGCTGGTAGAAGGCGCGGATGCGCAAGAGCTGCTCGATCAGTTGCTCGCGATCGACGAATACGAACGCGCTCCTGTCGTACTGGCTGGCGCCGATAAGCAGGGATCCCTTTTCGGAAGCGTGCTGCATCTGGTCGTGCGCTTCGAAGAGAAGACGCTCTACTTCCAGGGGGATGAAGCGGCCCGCGCTCTCTCGCGTCTCGTGAAGAAGGGCTCGTTCATCACCTTCGACGCCAAGCTCTTGGTCGAACACGTCTTTCCGTGCGATACGTCTGAAGCCGCCTTGGTCGAACCCAGCGACGTCATGATGATGGAGTGCTTCGATGTCGCGCTCGCATCATACGTGGTCAATTCTTCGAATGGAGGCTTCGATATCCAGAAGCTAGTCGAGCTCTATTGCGGCTCGTTCTTGCCTGAAGAGGAAGCTATCGCTGATGATCTTGCTCTGAAGGCAGCGGCCGTGGAGCGTCTCGCTAGCATTCTCGAACAGCGTCTCGAAGAGGACGGGGTCGCATCGGTCTACGAGACGATCGATCATCCGCTCATCGGCGTGCTCGCCTGCATGGAGCGCATCGGTGCTGCGATCGACATGCCCACGCTCGACCGTATCGCGATCGCTACGCAGGAGGAATTGGATGTCCTGCGCGCGAAGATCATCGATCTGGCGGGTGAGGAATTCAATATCGATTCGCCTAAGCAGCTCGCGCATATCCTCTTCGAGGTGATCGGCCTCACGCCCATCAAGAAGAATCAACGCGGGTATTCGACGGACGCTTCGGTGCTCAAAGAGCTCGCGAAGGTGCATGAACTTCCTGAATTGGTGCTCCATTACCGCGAATACGCGAAGGTGAAGTCGACCTATATCGACGCGCTGCCACGCATGCGCAAAGGCGACGATCGCATCCACACCTCGTTCAACGAGATGGTCACCACCACGGGGCGCCTCTCGTCATCCGATCCGAACCTGCAGAACATCCCCGTGCGCACCGATTTCGGGCGCCAGATCCGTGAATGCTTCGTGCCGCTCGAGGCGGGCGAGGTCTTCCTGTCCGCCGACTATTCGCAGATCGAGCTTCGCTTGCTCGCGCACCTCTCGGGCGATGAGCACCTCATCGACGCGTTCCTCTCGGGCGAGGATTTCCATGCCAAGACGGCGAGCCGCGTCTTCGATGTGCCGCTCGAAGAGGTGACGCCGCTGCTGCGCAGTCGTGCGAAAGCCGTCAACTTCGGCATCGTCTATGGCCAGCAGGCCTATGGTCTGTCGCAATCGCTCGATATCCCGCTCTACGACGCTAAGGAGATGATCGACCGCTACTTCGATGCCTATCAGGGTGTTCGTACGTACCTCGATCGCGTCGTCGAGGAGGCGAAGCGCACCGGTTACGCCGAGACGCTCTTCGGGCGCCGCCGCTACATCGCCGAGCTCAAAGCGCGCAATGCGCATCAGCGTGGCTTCGGCGAGCGCACCGCGATGAATCATCCGATGCAGGGGACCGCGGCCGATATCATCAAGATCGCCATGCGTCAGGTGCAGGACGAGCTGATCGCACAAGGGGCGAAGACCAAGCTCATCTTGCAAGTGCACGACGAACTCGATTTCTCGGTCCCGCAAGACGAGCTCGAGGACGTTTCAGCTATGGTCAAGCGCATCATGGAGTCGGTCGTCGATCTCTCCGTTCCGTTGTTGGTCGACGTTTCGCAGGGAGCGAATTGGGCAGAAGCACATTGATGTGAGAAATCGCGCCGCCTATGAAAAAATCCATGACAAGTGCGCGCGAGTCGCTATAGAATAGTAAGGCTCTTTTCCGTGCGATCCGATCGGCGTCCAGGCTGTTGGAACTTTGGGATGTCGTGCGTTTCGCTAGGGAAGATGCAGGCGAAGCAGCGAGCATCATCTTTTCCCTCGATCGTGCTCGAGACCATGCGACGTCGAAACGAATACTTTTAATGGTAAACGCTGCAAGGGTTTGTTGACTTAGGCCCCTCGGGCTGATAAGATAACGGCTTGCGTTTTGACACATTTATAGGAGTATGCATGTACGCAATTGTTAAAACCGGTGGTAAGCAGTACAAGGTCGCTGCCGGAGATTATCTCAATATCGAAAAGCTCGACGCAGAGGTCGGCGCTAAGGTTCCGCTCACTGCGATCGCGGTCGTCGATGGCGACAAGGTCGTCGCAGATCCCGCGAAGGCTGCTAAGACCAAGGTCGAGGCAGAGGTCGTCGAGCAGTTCAAGGGCGAGAAGCAGATCATCTTCAAGTTCAAGAAGCGTAAGAACTATAAACGTACCCGTGGTCATCGTCAGAATCTCACGCGCGTCAAGATCGTGTCCGTCGGTTCTGCTAAAGCGAAGAATTAAGAAGGAGGGAATAGAATGGCACACAAGAAAGGTCAAGGTTCCATCCGTAATGGTCGCGATTCTCAGTCGAAGCGTCTTGGTTGCAAGCGTTTCGCTGGTGAGCAGGTCGGTCCTGGTGTGATCCTGGTTCGTCAGCGTGGCACCCGCATTCATCCTGGCGAGAATGTCGGTCGCGGCAAGGACGATACGCTGTTCGCACTGTGCGAGGGTGTCGTTGAATACACCAAGGGTGTTCGCCGCAAGGTTCATGTTCGCCCTCAGGCATAACGAATCCTGTCATAGGTAATTGTTGGAGCCCTCTGCATTCGCAGGGGGCTTTTCGTTTAGAATGGAACATCATGTTCATCGATAAAGTACGCATACACGTAAAAGCGGGCGACGGCGGCGCAGGCTGCATGTCGTTTCGCCGCGAAGCCCATGTGCCCAAGGGCGGTCCCGATGGTGGCGATGGCGGCCGTGGTGGCAATGTCATCGTACGCGCGGACGCTGGCGTCTCAACGCTCATCGACTATCGCTTCAAGCACCATTTCAAGGCGACGCGCGGAACCCATGGCAAGGGTTCGAAGATGCACGGTGCCAACGGCGAAGACCTCATCTTGAAGGTGCCGGTCGGCACGGTGGTGCGCGAATACTTCGAAGAGACGAAGCAGACGGGCGAGATCCTGGCGGACCTGACGCACGATGGCGAAGAGGTCATCGTGGCCGAAGGTGGTCCAGGCGGTCGTGGCAATACTCACTTCGTCACGCCGACACGCCGCGCTCCTGCCTTCGCCGAGCTGGGCGTTCCCGCGGAAGAGTGCTGGATCGAGCTCGAGATGAAGCTGATGGCCGACGCGGCGTTAGTAGGCATGCCCTCGGCGGGCAAGTCGTCGCTCATCGCGCGCATGTCAGCTGCGAAACCCAAGATCGCAGACTATCCGTTCACCACGCTCGTTCCCAACCTCGGGGTAGTGAAGGTCCAGGATTATAGCTACGTGGTCGCAGACGTTCCCGGACTCATCGAAGGAGCGCATGCGGGCAAGGGCCTCGGTCATGAATTCCTACGCCACATCGAGCGCAGCGCCATCATCTTGCATGTGGTCGACCTTTCGGGTGGCTTCGAAGGGCGCGATCCGGTCGAAGATTACGAGATCATCAAGCGCGAGCTCGAACTCTACGCACCCGAGCTCGCCGAGCGACCCTGCATCGTCGTGGGCAACAAGATCGACATGCCGGGCGCACAAGAGGCAGCCGAGCGTTTGCAGGAGGTCGTGAAGGCCGATTCGCTGGCACTCGCGGGCGGCGATGAATTCGCGGTGAGCCCGCTCAACCCGCGTTTGTTCCTCACCAGCACGGTCACCAATCAGGGCATCGATGCGCTCATGGCCGCTACGGGCGGGGAAGTGCAGAAGCTGCGCGAAGAAGCGCGCAAGGAATACGAATCGCAGGAGCATTTCGACCAGATCTGGGAGCACAAACGTCAAGAGCGCCGTCAGCAGTACGAGATCACGCAGCTTTCAGATGGCGTGTTCCGCGTGAGCGGCAAGCAGATCGAACGCATGGTCATCCAGACCGATTGGGAGAACGACGAGGCTATCGCGTTCTTACAGCATCGTTTCAAGCGGCTCGGCCTCGATGCGGCGCTCGAGAAAGCGGGCGCGCGCGATGGGGATGAGATCCGCATCTTGGGCTACGAATTCGAATTCGAGTCCTCCAAGATGCACGAGGATATGTTCGGTGGGTTGGATCTTTAGCGAGCGCTGCTGCTCGATGGGGTTCGATCGAACAAGGAGATAGAGCGCATGACGCTTGAGCAGAAGAAGATAATGGTCATCAAGATCGGTTCCTCGACCCTCGTGAACGATGAGGGTCGGCTCGACGTCGCCTATCTTGAAGGTCTTGCCGCCCAGGTGAACGCGGTGCGTGAACGCGGTTGGACGCCCATCATCGTGACGAGCGGTGCGGTGGCGTGCGGCCTCGAGGCGCTCGGCATCGATCAGCGCCCGAGTGATACGCCCTCGCTCCAGGCGGCCGCTTCGGTGGGGACGAACATCCTCATCAGTTCGTACGCGCAGGCCTTCGCGGCTTACGATATCCTCACGTCCGTCGTACTGATCACACGTCAGATCACCGCCGATCGCGAGCAGTATCTGCACGTGCGCGATACGCTCGAGCGCTTGCTCGACCTGAACGTGATCCCGATCATCAACGAGAACGACACGGTCTCGGTCGATCAGCTGCGCTTCGGAGATAACGATACGCTGGCAGCCTTGGTCGCGTGTCTCGTGAAAGCGCAGCTCTGCGTCATCTTCTCTGATATCGATGGACTCTATACGGCGAATCCTTTCGAGGACCCGGCTGCGACGCTCATTCCTGAGGTCACCACCATCACGCCCGGGCTCATGGCGGCAGCGGGCGGTTCGAGCTCGACGGTCGGATCGGGCGGCATGATCACGAAGATCCGTGCTGCACGCGTCCTCATGGCGGCAGGCATCGATATGGTCATCTGCCAGGGGCGCAACGAGGAAAGCCTCGTGCAGCTGGCTGAGGGGGAAGCGGTCGGTACGCGCTTCTCGCCGCAGGGGATCGCTCACGATATCACCCCCAAGAAGCTGTGGATCGCGCTCGGCGATACGGCGAAAGGTTCGGTCGTCATCGATGCGGGAGCTCATGAAGCGCTCGTCTCGCGTGGTTCGTCGCTTCTGGCAGTGGGCGTGCGCGGTGTCGAGGGAAGCTTCGTGCGCGAAGACATCATCGACATCATCGACGAGGGTGGCCATATCGTAGCCCGTGGCAAGGCGGGTGCATCCTCATCCGAGATCGCGCTGGCATGCGGGCGTAGTCAAAAAGAGATCAAGAGCAACGAGCTGCTGAAGAACCTCGCTCAGCATCCCGTCGTTCATCGAGATGAATTAGTGGTTTTCGAGTAAGCGAGATTTCATGAGCGGTTTAGCAAGACAAGCTGCCCAAGCAGCACGGCAGGCGTCGATCGTCCTTTCGCAGGCGAGCGAGGAAAAGCGCAACGAAGCGCTGTTCGCGATGGCTAGCGCGCTGCGCGAACGTACGGACGAGGTGCTTCGTGCGAATGTGCGCGACATGGAGGCTGCGCGTGAAAAGGGTACGAAGGAGAGCTTGCTCGATCGCCTCATGCTGGATGGGGGGCGCATCGAAGCTATCGCGGATGCGCTCGAATCGTTAGCCGATCTGCCCGACCCGACGGGTACGGTGCTCGAAGAGCGCGTGCTCTATAACGGGCTCGCGCTCACGCGCGTCACTGTGCCGCTCGGCGTGGTGGCCATGGTCTACGAAGCGCGCCCGAACGTGACCGTCGATGCGGCGGGCATCTGCGTGAAATCGGGCAATGCGTGCGTGCTGCGCGGTGGATCGCTTGCCATACATTCTGCGGTCGCGCTCGGCGCGGTCTTGCGCGATGCGCTCGAGGGCGTGGGGCTGCCGAAGGATTGCGTGGTGGTCATCGATTCGACGGACCGTGCGGTCACTGACGAACTGTTCACCTTGCGCGAGCTGATCGACGTGCTCATCCCGCGTGGTGGTGAAGGCCTCATCCGTCATTGCGTCGAGCATTCGCTCGTGCCGGTCATCGAGACGGGAACGGGCAATTGTCACGTCTATATCCACGAATCGGCCGATCTTTCGAAGGCCTATCCTATCGTGATGAATGCGAAGACCCAGCGCATCGGCGTGTGCAATGCGTGCGAATCGGTGTTGGTCGATCGTAGTATTGCACGTGAATGCTTGCCCGAACTGCTCCAGCAGCTCGCGGGCGCGGGCGTGCGCATCCATGGCGATGGCTTGGTGGGAGAGATCGCCGCACAGCTCGATATCGCCGTCGAGGCCGCAACGGAGCTCGATTGGGCCACCGAATACCTCGATATGGAGATCAGCATCAAGACCGTTGAGGGGCTGGACGAAGCGATCGCGCACATCAACCGCTACGGCACGCGGCATTCCGAGGCCATCGTCGCCGAAGACGAACAGGCGGCGCATGCTTTCGCACGTCAGGTGGACGCGGCGGCGGTCTATATCAACGCTTCCACGCGTTTCACCGATGGGGGCGAATTCGGTCTCGGTGCCGAGATCGGTATCTCGACCCAGAAGCTGCACGTGCGTGGTCCATTCGCGCTCGATGCGCTGACCACGTACAAGTACATCATCGAAGGCGAAGGCCAGGTGCGTGCGTAGTGCCCGTCATCAGCGAACGATTCGACGACCTGGGCAAGGACGACCCCGATACCATCTATCGTCTCGGTATCATGGGTGGTACGTTCGATCCTATCCACATGGGGCATCTGGTCTGCGCTGAGCAGGCGCGCGATGCGCTCAAGCTGGATGGCGTGTTGTTCATGCCCGCGGGAAATCCCGTCTTCAAGAAGCATATGAAGGTGACCGATGCGGCCGATCGCGTCGCGATGTGCCGTCTGGCCACGGCCGACAACCCGTATTTCGACGTGAGCACGCTCGAGGTCGATCGCGGGGGAGACACCTATACGGTCGACACGCTCGAGGCGCTGCGCGATCATTTTCCCGCGAACGTGAAGCTCTATTTCATCGCGGGAGCCGATGCGATCGAGACGTTGCCCACATGGCGCGATGCGCGCAGGCTCTCCAAGCTGGCGAGCTTCGTCGGGCTCAATCGTCCTCGCAGCGCGAATCTGCGCAGCCCTCAGGTCGGGCAGAAGCTTCGTGCGGCAGGGTTTCGCACGTTGTTCGTCGAGGCGCCGCTCTTCGAACTCTCTTCGAGCGATATTCGCAAGCGAATTCTCGGTAACCGATCGGTAAGATATCTTATTCCGCCAGCGGTTTTAGAGTATATTGAATCTGTTGGACTTTACGGAGATTGATCGATGGCTTCTTTAGAATTGGCTCCCCTCGATCCTTCATCAGCTGAAGGTGGGGAAGAAAACTCAGAGAATATCTCTCACGCGCGTCACGCGCGCGAGCAAGCGTTGCCCGATTATCATGAAGATTCGGGCGAATACGTCGCCGAAGCGAACGATGCGCCCGCATCCGTGAAGCCGCTACCGCAACGTCCGAAGGGTCGTTCACGCCTGAGCGTCATCCATGCTGAAGACGATCCTCATTCCACCGAACCCATCCCGCGCATCCAGGCGGCGCGCGAAGCTCAGCTCGGCATCGCGACCGAGCGTGCGGGCAGAGAACGGGTCGCCATCGAAGACGCGAACAAGAAGGACATCAAGGCCTATCTCGCGTCGAACACCTTCAAATGCGCCAGCGCACGCGATCCAGAAGCGCTTTCGGAATACGCGTATGCGCCGACCGATAAGGGTCTCATCCTTTCGGTCGAGAAGCCGCTCAGCAACACCAATTTCAAGCGCATGAAGGCGCTGCTGCGCAGGCGCGTCAAACCTTCGCGTTTCGTTCACAGCGTCATGGTCGCTGAAACGGCCGAGAAGATGGCGCTCGCCTATGGGGTCGATCCGCGCGTCGCGCGCATCGCGGGGTTGCTGCACGATTGGGATAAAGCGCTCTCGCCGAAGCGACTGCGCGATCGTATCGCTCGTTACCACCTCGACATCGATGGCCCGACGCAGATCAACATGCCACAGCTTCTGCATGGTCCCACTGCTGCAGCGGTGCTCGCAGATGAATTCCCTGAATTCGGGGAAGAGGTCTTTCAGGCGATCGAGCGCCATACCGTGGGCGGACTTCGCATGACGCCGCTCGACATGATCGTGTTCTGTGCCGATAAGCTCGAACCGGGCAATGACGTGCAAGTCTACCGCGATCTGTACGACCAGATCGGTCAGATCGGCCTGCGCGACCTGTTCTTGGCTGTACAGCGCGAAGGCCTCATCTATCTGTTGCGTTCGAATAGACCGCTCAACGTCGATGCGGTCGAAGTTTGGAATTTCTACTGCGCTGAACGTCAGCGCGATGGTGAATAAGGAGTTATTCGATGACCGAGAAGCTTTCTGCTCGCGAGTGCGCTCTCATCGCTGCGAGGGCAGCCGATGAACACAAAGCGACCGATATCATGGTGCTCGAGGTGGGGCAGCTCGTGGATGTGACCGAGTATTTCGTCATCGCCACCGCGCGCAATACCCCTCATGTCGGTGCGATCCTCGAAGCGATGGAAGATGCGCTGCGCATCGAAGCGGGCGAGAAGCCCTTCTCGCGCGAGGAGACGAAGGATCATACGTGGGAATTGCTCGACTACGGCAACTTCGTCATCGATGTGTTCCAGCCTGAAGCGCGTGAATACTATCGCTTGGAAACGCTGTGGAACGATGCTCCCATCGTGGATCTGGCTGAAGCGGGTATCGAGCATCCCGAATATTCCGAGCGCATCGCTCAGTTGGTCGAGAAGATGGAATCCGCCAAAGAATAGCGAGCGAAAGAGCCCCTAATGGGCTGAATGGTCGATCTAGCCTTCAAGACCGATGTCGTTGAAGTATTCCAGCCATTTCTCGAACGATTCATCGCTGATGGCGTGCTCCATCTGGCAGGCCTCTTCTTCTGCAGTCTCAGGATCGAGGCCGATCCTCTTGACGAGGAAGCGCGTGAGCATCTCGTGACGCTTCAGCACGGCGGAACCATATGCATAACCATCTTCCGTGAGCGTGATATCGCCGTAGAATGGCTGGTCGAGCAACCCTGCGGTCTTCAAGCTGGCGATGGCCTTCGATACCGATGCTTTGGAGACGTTCATCTTCGTGGCGACATCGACCGAACGAACGGGGTTCGAGGGCGAACCGCCCAGCATGACGATCGCTTCAAGATAATCTTCATGAGACATTGAGACTTTTTCGTTGCCCACGATACAACTCGCTTTCGGATATGGATTCATGCAAGAAGCGCGCATCGACACCGTTTTCCTGAAGATCGACCGTCGCTTCGAACAAAGGACTGATTGAGCATTATTGATAGTATACTGATTAACTGCAATAAAACCCTACGAAGGAACGCAGATGATGCACAATCGTTATATTGATACGCGTGGAAATGTCGAAGAGCCGATCACGTTCACTGAAGCACTGGTGAAGGGGCTCGCACAAGGCGGCGGTCTGTTCGTCCCGCTCTCGCTTCCTTCGTTCACGCTCGACGAGATCGTCGCGATGGCCGATCTGCCGTATGCGAAACGCGCCGCGAAGATCTATCAGGCGTTCGGTACCGATCTCGATGACGAGACCATCGATCGTTTGATGCAGGCGACCTATGGAGCGGCCTTCGATACCGAAGAGATCTGCCCTATCACCTCGCTCGACGAGAACACGCATGTGCTCGAGCTGTGGCATGGCCCCACGAGCGCATTCAAAGATATGGCATTGCAATGCTTGCCGCATTTCTTCAGCGAGAGCGCTGCGAAATTGCGTCGCGAGGGCGTGATCGACAACACGTTCTTGATCCTGGTCGCCACGTCGGGCGATACGGGCAAGGCGGCGCTCGAGGGATTCAAGGACATCGATGGTATCCAGATCGCGGTCATGTATCCCGATGGCGGTGTGAGCGACATCCAATACAAGCAGATGGCTACGCAAGATGGCGATAACGTCAACGTGTGGGCGGTCAGCGGGAACTTCGACGATTGCCAGACCGGCGCGAAGAACGTCTTCGATGATGCGGCGTTCAATGAAGGGCTCATGGCTGATCATAAGGTCGCGCTCTCAAGCGCTAATTCCATCAACTGGGGACGCTTATTGCCGCAGGTTGTCTACTATGTTTCCGCGTATGGTCAGCTGGTCGCGCAAGGTAAGATCGAAGCGGGCGACCCCATCGACGTATGCGTTCCGACCGGCAACTTCGGCAACATCTTGGCTGCGTGGTATGCCAAGCAGCTCGGGACTCCGATCGAGACGCTCTTCTGCGCGAGCAACGAGAACCGTGTCCTGACCGACTTCATCAATACGGGCACCTACGATATTCGCGACCGCGAGTTCGTGCTCACTCCGTCTCCTTCCATGGATATCCTCGTCTCCTCCAATGTCGAACGTCAGCTCTTCGAGCTTTCGGGACGCAAGAGCGATGCCATCGCTTCCTGGATGAAGGACTTGAAGGAGAACAAGGTCTTCAGCATCGATGACGCTACGCGCGAGAAGCTCCAGGCTGAATTCAAGGCAGATGCGGTCGATAGCGAGACCTGCTTGCGCACCATCAAAGCGGTGCTGGATGAATATGATTATCTCGTCGATCCGCATACTGCGGTGGCGATGAAGGTGGCGCAGGATCTTCGCGGTGAAAATCCTGTTCTGGTGGCTTCGACGGCTCATTGGGCGAAGTTCGGCGATAGCGTCTACAAGGCGTTGAAGGGCCTTGCCCCTAGCGATGAGCTGCCAGCAGAGGTCGCTTCGTTGAGCGGATGTGCGCTCAACGATCTTATCGCGCAAGAAACGGGCCGAACGTCCATTCCGCGTGGGCTCGCGGAACTCGATTCGAAGCCCATTCGCTTCACCGAGGTCATCGAAGGGTCGACCCCTGCAATCGAAGCGGCGGTCGAGTCCTTCGTTCGCTAGGTCCTTCCAGAAAGGATCGAGCTTGCTCGTCTCCGAAGGCGTTCGTGCCTCGGAGGCTGTCAGAGCAACTTCACGGTGATCGATACTTCGAACTGTCGGCCTTCTCCGTCTGAGCAGATGTGATGCGAGGTCATCGCATCCTGCGCGTTCTCGCAATGTGCTCGAGGTGAGCAGGGTCGCACTGCTTCCGGTTTCTTCAGTCCTGGAATGTCGCGCATATGATCGAAGGGTGTGGGAGGAATTTCGCCCGCTCTTTCCTCTTCAAGTGACTCGTCTGGCGCGGGCATGGTGAATGGCTCGCTCGGACGTGCGTCGGTTCTCGTTTCTCTCTCGCTTTCGCCGTGATCCATCTCTGGTCTTTTCTGCGCATGCGTCAGGTCTCGATCCATGATCGGAGTTCCGTCACCTTCGAAATGATGGAGGCAACCGAAGCACACCTCCATATCAGCGAAGCAGGTCGCACCGCAGATCGGGCAGATCTTGAATTCTTGCGCTTCAGGGATGGGGGGCTTCGGGGTCTTCGGGTCGCATTCCGTGAACTACTTTCATCTTCTTTCTCCTTTTCGTGACCGATCAGCATGATCGGTCGAGTCGTTCGTGGTCAGCCGATGTGGAGTGATCATGCTCTATCGGGTAGGTTTCTCGTGTCTAGGAGCGGCTGGCTTCAGGCGGAGCGAGCCTGAGGTGATCACCGCAGGTGAACCATGTGTCATCTTGAAAGACCGCCGGCATCTCGAGCACGCCGACCGCTCGATCGCATGAGCGCTTGCATCCTGGTGGCACGGAGGTCTCTGCGTCGATCACCACGCCTTCTCGGTCGAAGAACGCCACGTGGATGGGGTATTCCATGCCGAAGGTGTGAATGCTGTGACACGGCGCGATCAAGAGCATCTGTGGTTCAGGTGGCGCACCGAGCAGGCCGCGCACGCGTTGCGAGAACGAACTCGCGACGCCCATCTTGGGAAAGAGCGGCATCTCCTTTCTTTGCCAATCAGAAAGAGCTTGATCGATGGTCGTATGGTCTGACATGTTCATCTCCTTTGGTCGAGGTCGTCGATATGGTCTTAGCTCTTCAGTGGATGGTCGAGTCGATCAGTACGACCGTCTTCTTGTCCATCGAAAGGTACTGCACGATGAGACTGCGGTAGGTACCCGAGCTCTTCACGAAGCTCGTGATAGCCTGGTCGCTCGCTTGGAGCGATATCCATCCTTTCTGTTCGAGGGATCGCGCGCACGAAGCGCGCGCATCCTCGAGGGGGCCATCGTAGGTGAAGCTCATGGTCTCGCCCGATGCGTATGCTGCATCGAAGTCGTTCGGGTCGAGCGCTTCGGCCTGGAATTCGTCAGGTATCTCGGTATCGAGCGAAAGGTCGAAACATGCGGCTGCGAGCACGCTCATGTTCGGATCATCGGATCTGATCGCTTCAAGGATCGAATCGGTGTCCTCATCGCTCGCCACTTCAGGTGTTGCGAGCGCGTTCGCTTCATCCGGGTCCGCCGCAAGGAACGCATCGATGCTGAGGCATGCGCCAATGAGGATCGCGAGCAAGCCCGCGAACAGGCATATCTTGGTAAGTGCTGTTCTGGTCATAAGAACACTCCTGGTTTGTAGGCATCGACCGCGATCTGGGTCGTATGTTCGATCGGAGAGAGTGCAACGCCGAACACGCTTCTGAGCGGGTACGCTCCGAAGATCGTGGGCGTGAAGAAGATCGTGCCCGAGTAAACGACCATGCCGTCGCTTCGTCCATTCGCTGAGACGCTGCAGGAAAGGTGATCCTTCTGCGTGAATCGATCGAGGCCTTCTTCGACTTGCGCGCAAATGCGATCGGAGGATTCGTCGCTCGCGGGAGAAGGGGCGAGCACGCTCACCGACTCGCGAAAGATGCGATCGAAAGCAGCGCATTCGGAGAGGAACAGAACGCTATTGAATGCGATGAGCGCGATGACGAGCATGATGGGGAAGAGCACGACGAATTCGATCGTCATCTGGCCGCTCGTTCGTGTAGCGCAACGGACCGAAAGCGCGGGATCAACGCGTGATGAAGAATGCGAGAACACGCTCATCTCCACCTCCGCGAGAACTGGAAGGACGCGATGCGATCTTGGAGCGCTGAGAACGCTTGGCGGATGGCGTCATTCGCGGTGTCCTTGATCGACTGCGGGATCGTGATCGTGATCGGGATCTCGACGGCGCCTTGAATGATCTCGACCGTCGCGATCTCGATGGTGAAGTCGGCATCGTCGATCTGGTCCGTTATCGCGTTTTGAGCCGAATCGAGCACATTCTCGAATACCTCGGCGCTCGTATTACGTCCCAGGTTGGCGATCTTCACGTCGATGAGGCGAGCACAGAACGGCGAGTCATCCGCATAGCCGATGTGCATGGTGTTGACGAGGGCTGCTTTTCGCGGTGAAAGATCAGCGGGTTGCAGACCAACATCTTCGATGATCGATTCGAAGCAGTCTGCGGCCCACGACCCCAGTCCGCTCTCGCTCGCGAATGGGATCGCATCGATCGCGTCGTTCAAGACACCCATGAGCGTTTCTTGGGCTTCGCCGTATCCTTCGAGCAAGCGAGACCAGAGATCGAGCGCGATGCGAGCTCCACTGGTTCCTCCAGCGACGCCTGCTTCTGCGTAACCATCGAGGATGCTGTTGATGGCGTTCTTCCCGCTCTCGGTCGATTCGGGCAAGAGCGTCGCGCCCGAAAGAGCCACGCGCGCCCTGAGCTGTTCTGTGCTGTTGACGAAGCGGGTGGTGAGATTCGAGTGCCCCGGATCGGTGGTCACGACGAATGCGACCGCGCCGAACTTCCCTGGAGGATCGATCTTGATGCGTTGGCTGTCCGCCTCCTCGAAGGCTTCGCCGATCGACTGGAAGAGCTCTTTGGTCTGCCCCTTGAGCTCTTGCGAGCTTTCGTTGGCTTTTTGATAGGCTTCCTGATATGACGTCGCAAGATCGGCGACCTTGAGATAGTGGTATTCGAATCCATTGTCGATCGAGCTCGAGGCGGAAGCTACGCTTCCCATGCTCGTCGCATCGAATTGGCACTGGGAGCATTTCTCGAATGCAGCATTTCCGTCCGCTTGAGCGAGAGAGCCTTGGCCAGCCTTCGTGCCTTGAGCATAGGCGGGACACTCTTCGAACGCATGGAGCACGCGCTTCCCTTGTGCTGAGATCGAGAGAGGGTAGCACGCGTCAGTGTAGAGCGTCGTCCGTTTCATCTCTTCGGTGTTCTTCGGTAGACGCGGGAAGTGCGCTTCGAAACCATCGGACGTTCGATTCACGTATCCCTTCGCGAGTTCTTTCGATGCGTATTGGTAGAGCTTCTTGCGCAGCGCCGATCGTGCGCGCTCCGCGACCGATCCATCGGAAGGAGCCTCTATCTGAGTGCGCGCGCGATAGTATGCTTGCGCACGTGCGAGCGCTACGTCGAAATCCCACGTTTCAGCAGAAGCATAATAGGGGTTCTCGTGCGCATCGAGGTGGGCGAGCGTCTTCGCTCGTTCGTACATGCAGTAGGAGCTTTCGCTGCCGCTATCGAATCGGTAAGCCGCCTCTTTGAAAGCGTTCGCATCGTGAGCGGCTTCTTCGGCCTTCTCGCCAAGATCCTTGATCGTACCCCGCTTCTCCTCCGCTTCTTGGAAGGCATCGTCGCTGATGCGATGCTCGGTCGCTTCGAGTGGATCGGTCTGCCAAGGAACGAGGACGGCGATGCCGGTATACGATGCGCCGCCTCGTATACCCGAGTTCGCGTCGATGACGCTCTTTGCGCTCGCCGCAGCGGCGAGCGGCAGGACGAGCTTCAAGCGCTCGAGCGCATCTTGCGCTCGCTCGACGAATGAGATCTGGGACCGTTTGAGCTTTTGAGCCGTTTGCCAGAGCGTTTCCGAGAGCGTTGCGGTAACAGGAGTGCACGCTGCAGCTACGCTCAAACCGAGACAGCATAACGACGACAGGGAGAGCGAGAGCGCCATCGCATCGCAAACGGTCCCGACGACGTAGTATTCGCCCACCACGTTCTCCGCGGCGAGCGCTGCGACGTCCGCAACCTCTTGAATGTCAGCTGATACGGATTCGATCTCGTAGACCTGAGCAGCGGTGAAAATGAGCGCGAGCGTGATGAGCAGCGCAAGAGCGACTCCTACGGTCGAGAATCCCTTCTCATCATGAAGGTTCTGTTCAAGGTCGTTCAAGAAGCGTTCCATCGTTCAATCCATTGGTCGGGGTCGGTGCCGATCGGGTTCTGCTGTACCCAAGCGCTCTTGGTCGCAAGATGATGCGAGACTTCGAGTTGGTAATTGCCCTCATCGTTGAGAACACCGAGCGCTTCGAGGCCGAAGTCGAATAACGGCAACGGTTTCACCTCGTTGGTTATCTCAACGGTGACCTCGCTGGTCGATTCATCTCCGGTATAGGTGATGACCCACGTGCACGATGGCTCATGCACGTGGAAATTATCTTGTTGAGGGACGGCGGCAAGACGGCGCTTGGCGAAGTCTTCGACCGCGTCGACGTTCTTCTCCATCAGAGATTCGGTCGCAACGATCCTGCAGGTCTCTGCGGCTGCGCCTTGCATGACGAGCGTGGTATAGAGCAGAATGGCCGGTTGGATCAAGAGCAGAAGGGCGAGCAGGAGCACAGGGATCAGGAATGCCGCCTCGACGACCGCCTGTCCTTTCTCTTTGCATCTCGTCCTTCTTGTCGATCGAGCGAGCACGCTCTTCGCACGGTATGTTCGCATCTTGCACGCTTTCATCGTTCACACGCACACGAAGTCTTTGATGTTGTCGAATTCGAACGACTCGATGGCATGGGAGGAGTTCGCGAGCGCATGCTCGACGATCTGTCCGTTCTCGAGGAATGCATGCAGCGCCCCGAATGCGATGACGATCGCGAGCATGCCGACCAGGACGACCGCGTATTCCACGCTCGCCTGGCCAGACTCGCTCCGGTCCATTTCTGCCGGTCTGTTCCGAAGGTCTTGCATCAAAGTCCGTTGATCCCTGCTGCGATCGCATCCCAGAGTTCCTGGATCTTCGGACGGAAGAGTGTGATCGCGATCACGGCAATGACCACGAGGACCCCGACAAGGATCGCGTATTCAGTGGTACCCTGACCTTTCTCTTGGACCCAGAAGTCGATCGCCTTGTTCGCGACCGATCGATGCTTTTCGGCAAGCCAAGCGCGCATTGAGTGGTACATGGTGGTTCCTTTCGTTCGTATTCCTAAAATCCGCCGATCAGCTCTAAGATGACCGGACCGAGAATGAAGATGAGCATGGCGGGCAAGATGAGCGTTCCGATAGGGATGAGCATCTTCACTGGTGCTTTTGCGACGCGCTCTTCGAGCTTCGTCTTTCTCGTCGCGCGAATCTCTGCTCCTGCGTTGCTGAGCGTTTCAGCCATCGAGGTGCCGAAGCGCAGCGAGCGGATGATGCTGTCCGTGATCCGCTCGAGCAAGCCCGAGTCGTAGCTCTCTGCGACGGTGCGCAGTCCGTCCTCGCGCGTGATGAGCCCGTGATCCCATTGCGTTTGGAGTCGCTCGCACATCTCGCTCAGCCCGCAGGAGAAATAATGGCAATAGAAGCTGAGCGATCGGTCGAAGCTCAACCCGCTGCGCAATCCGAGCACGAGCACTTCAATGAGTTGCGAAAGCTCGTGCTCGACCGAGGCGCATCGCGCCTCGACCTCTTGTTCGAGCGCTACTTGGAGCAGGTGATAGCCGACCAAGAATCCGATGCAGAGCAGGATGAGAGCGAGCAGCTCGGAGAACACGAGCCCGCAGGCGAACCCTCCGAGCGCGAATCCGATCGAGAGGTTGCGCCGTACGCGGGCGCATCCTTCAAGGTCGACCCGTCCTGCAAGCCCTGCTTTCTTGATCAGCATCGAAAGCTTGTCCTTCTGCAGCGACCAAAAGCGCTTCGGAGCGCGGGCCTGTTGCGTCCCCTGTTGGGAACACGACAGCGCCAGCATGAGCACTTTGCGATAGATGCCTCCGATCTGCACGAGCGCATGAGCATCAGCGCCTTGATCAGCTGCGCCTGCTTGCAGGCGACACGAGCGGATGATCTTCTGCTCTTGGTGCTGCGCAAGACCCCAATAGCCCAGTGCGCTGCCCGCAATCGAAGCGCTCGCTATCCCGAGGACGATCATGGCTGTTTGCATCAGGCCACCTCCACGCGAAGGAGATTGCGAACGAGCATGATCCCGATCGCCTGCATCGCGATGGCTACGGCGAGCAAGATGATGCCCATCGTGCTCGTGAAGAACGGCTCGAGGAATCCTTCGGACACGAGCGAGAAAACGCCGATGATCAAGAAGGGCATGATGGTGACGATCTGAGCCGAGAGCTTCGCCTGAGCGGTTTGCGTTCGAAGCAGTCGCTTCAGTTCGAGCTGGTCGTCAACGGATTGTCGGACGACTTCGAGCACTTGAGAGAGGCTGCTGCCCGTACGATGCTGGATCTCGAGGGCGGTCGCGAGGAAGAATAGCTCTGGTTCATCGGTCTGTTCCTTCAGTACTTCGAGCGCTTCTTCGACCGTGCCGCCAGCGTTGATGACCGAAGCGGTTCGCTGGAAGACGCCCTTCAAGGGCCCTTCGAGATCGAGCGCGACTTGATCGAAGATCTGTGGTAATGAATATCCGATGCAAAAGCATGAGTTCATCGCCTGTAAGGCGCTGGGGAGCTCCTCTCGCAAGCGCTCGTGATAAAGATCTTGCTGCTTGCTCACCCAGGTATTGATGAGGATAAGGCAGAGGAAGATGCAGGTGAGCGCGAAGACCCCTGAACCTGAAACGATCGATGCTCCGATGAATATCACGATCGCCCCTCCGATCAGAAGGCTCATGAGGGCGGCATCGTACGAGAGGATGTCGCGTTCGTCGAGAGCTCTTCGAACGCGCGCAACGAATCGTTTGGCGAACGAGACCTTGAGGACGAGCCCTGCAAGAGGAAGGAGCACGCGGATGCCGTTTCTGAAAAGGTGTTGCAGCCGAGCGCTCTCTGCGCCAGAGAGCGCTGCCGCTTCACTGCCGTGCTGTTTGCGGATGATGGACTGGATGAGCCATACCGCGAAGCTTCCTGCTGCGAAGAAGGCAGCAGCGAAGGCTATGCCGCCGATGACGCGCGTCGTTTCCACTGTTCCACCTCATCTCTGTCGGCGATCCCGAACGACGGGAGAGAATCGATCCAGCTCGGTATCTCGAGCCACGAACCCTTCTCGCTCCACAGCGCTCGTTCGTAGTAGGTCTTCGTGCTGCAATGCTTTCGTTCGAGGTCGTAGTAATAGCCGACGATCTCGTTGATATAGCGCTTTCCGCCTGGGTCGCGGTTCGTTTGGATGACCAGGTCGAGAGCCTCTGCGATCTGCAGTTCGATCACTTCGACAGGAAGATCGACCCCGTAGCGAACCATCGTGGTCAAGCGGCTGATCGCTTCTTTCGGTGAGTTCGCATGCAGTGTCGTGAGCGAGCCATCATGACCGGTGTTCATGGCTTGCAGCATGTCGAGCGCTTCGCCGCCGCGGCATTCGCCCACGACGATGCGATCGGGCCGCATACGCAGTGCGTTGATCACGAGGTCCTTGATGCTCACCTCACCGAACCCTTCGATGTTGTTCGGGCGCGCTTCGAGTCGCACCACATGAGGATGGGTGGTAAAACGCAGTTCAGCGGAGTCTTCGATAGTGATGATGCGCTCGGTCTGCGGAATGCAGGATGAGAGCGCGTTCAGAAGCGTCGTCTTGCCGCTTCCCGTTCCTCCTGAAACGGCGATGTTGCAGTGATTCTGCACAGCCCACTGTAAGAAGACGAGCACCTCGTCATCGAAGGAGCCGAGCTCTTTCATATCTTCGAGCGAGAAGAACTGCTCGCGGAATTTCCTGATGGTGAGGATCGGGCCATCGAGTGAGAGCGGAGGGATGATAGCATTCACGCGATGCCCCTGTTCAAGGCGCGCGTTGACCATAGGGGAGGTTTCGTCGACGCGTCTGCCGAGCGGACTGATGATGCGATCGATGAGCGCATAGACTTCGCTCGCGCTGCGAAAGCGACTGGGACAGCGATGCAGGACGCCATCCGCTTCATAGAAGAGCGATCGCGTGCCGTTCACCATGATCTCGGTGATGCTCGCATCTGCCAAGAGCTCTTCGAGTGGGCCGAGGCCGAAGACGTTATCGAGGTAGCGTGTGATGAGCGCATCTCGTTGCGCGGGGGCTTGAGCAAGCCACGGACGTTCCTCGAAAACGCGCTTGCACACGTGCGTGATCTCATTGCGCGCCTGTAAGGGATTCTGCGCGATCAGTGCTCCCATCTCGAACGATGAGAGGTGCTGCTGCACGCCCTCGCGCAGCTCTTCGTAGCTTTGATCGAGCGAGTTCGTTGCATCTCGTTCTCTCGTCTTCGATCCAGGGTCGGTCGCATCGGGGCGGAAATGCGCTTCTTGAGCTTTCGAAACGCGGTCGAGCAGGGTCATGATCGGCCTCCTTTCATGAATGGTCGTTCGTCAGCAGGGTCGGTAGAGGGCTTAGAAGCAGGCGGCGCGTTTCTTCTGTCGTCCGCGATGTTTCATTCGACCGCTCGCTGGGGCGATCTTCTCAAGCGGCTTCTCCTCGCTCGTGGCGAGCGAGGGCTTGATGCGGTCGTAGACGGTCTCGGCGAGCACTGCTTCGAGGCTCGAGCAGAACGAATTGTTCAAACGAGAGAGCTTGTGAGCCATGCCCGCTCCCAAGAGCTCGCTCACCTCACTGCCGCCGTCCTTGATCTCGTAGACCTTCGCGCCCTTCAACGCGCATGAGACGTCGAGCGAGCTCAAGAGCGATCGTTTCGAGCAGAAGTTCAAGAGATAGGAGAAAGAAGTGGTGGCCATGCCGCAGCGAGCGCACAAGTCGAGCGCGTGGTTGCATGCGCGCACCGAAGAAGGCCGCTGGTCGACGAGGAAGAACACGTTGTTCGAAGCTTCGAGCAGTTGGATCTGGAGCTCCGACCAGAATGAGCCGGTGTTCACCACGATGAGATCGAAGTGTGGTTTGAGGTAGGCGAGCAATTCGCCGATGCGCTCTTCCATCACTTCCGAGTATTCGAGTCGCGCGGGAGCGGCCAGAAGAGCAGGCCAGGTGTCAACCTTGAGCAGCGCTTCGATCTGTTCGGGATGTTCGAGGATATCGGTCGCATCGAACGTTTCCTTATAGCCGAGCAGGTATTTCAGGTCACCGAATTGGAAATCCGCATCCAGAACGAGCGTGCGGATGCCTCGTTTCTGCGCGAGCAGCGCGACGAGCGCCGCGATGCTGCTCTTGCCCGTTCCGCCGCTGCCGCTCACGACAGAGATGATGTTCGCACCTTCATCGAGAGCAGGCAGCGGGCGTTTCACGATCTTGATCGTTTCGCGCTCGACCTTGGTCGCACGCTCTTCGCGGGGTGTACGCGTCTCGTTGGAGAAGTCCTTTCGAGGCGGTACTGGCGCTGCTGGGTCGGATGCTTCTGTGAAAGGTGGTTCTTCGATCTCGACCCTTGGGAGCGGGCCTGTCGCTTCGTCTCGTTCGCGTTCGATGCGCGTCACGGTCACGTTCGAATCGCGCGGAGTTCGCTCCTCTTTCGCGTACGAAGGCACGCGCTGCTGTGTGTTCGTACGCCTGCGACCACGAGTAGGTGTGTTCTTGAGCTTTCGGTCGGTATAGAGATGGGCGAACTCTCTGCTGCCGCAGATCGGAATGATGCCCGCGTTCTCACAGCGGCTCATCTTCGATCCTGAAGGTGAAGAGAGGAAAAGGCGGATATCGTTACGCTGATTGTCCTTCTTCAGGGCGGCTGCGAGGTTGATCCCGTCGATCGAGTCGCTCGAGACCACCCAAGTTTCCGCTACAGCATGTTCACGCAAGTACTTGCGTGCGATCAATGCGTCTGCGAAAGGGACGATCCATGTTTGGTCGAGCATGCGCTCGCCCTTCAGGCCGAGCGCGCTCGCGTCTTCGAGGCATTCGGAATCGGCACAAACCGCGATCTTGGTGGTCATCTTCGAGTTCTCCTTACTGGTCAAGTGGTTCTGCGAGGTGGGGAGCGTTGGTCGTTCAGACAGTGCTATCGTTCGTGTTGTCATCGGTGCTCGAAGCGGGGTCTGTCCGTTCGGATGCTGACTGGTCGACGGCGCTGTTCGCGAGCTCTTTCGGTTTTGCAGAGGGGAGCGTGAAGTAGATGTCCATCGATTGGGATGCAGCGACGAATTCCTGGGTCTTCTCAGGGTCGACCGCGAGCGTCACCCAGGTGATCTTCGAGCGCGTGGAGCTCTCTTCGGTCCCAGCGCTCGTAGCGAGCACCTCGAGATCGCGGCCAAGGCAGGTCGTCTTCGTACCCGTGGCGTAGACATCGACCTTGCTCCCAACGGTGATGCTCCCGCCGACCGCTTGCACGTCCTGGGCGGGAAGAGCGATAGCGACCGAACCAGCTGGGATGTCGAGCTCTTTCGTCTCGTTGTCGAAGCGACTGCTCGAGACCACTTCGCCTTGCAAGATGAGCGATGTCGCTTGTTTGCCCTCGGCCTCGTCCATGCTCATGAGCGCGCCTTCAGGTAAGAGATCGGAGAGCCAGGTCGTCGAGGTGCAGTTCGACGGATCGAGGGCCTCTCCAGGATGGATGGTCCTGGTCGCTACCAGGACCTCGACTTGTTCGCCTCCGTATCGTTGGAGCGCTTCGGTTCGTTTGGAGTCAGCTTCCGCATAGACCATTTCGGTATAGAGGAAGACGCAGACCGCGCAGACGAGCCCGCATATGACTCCGCATACCAATAGACGTTTCTTCATAAGGTCCCCTTCGTTTTCGTATCTTCATTGTGAGAATCGGACCTTACGTAAAACTGAAGAAAATCTCATGTTTTGATCAACACGACCTTACGAAAATTTGAAGATCTTGAATAATGCCAGTTCATATAGTGGTTTTTTGGTATGAATGAAGGGTATGTGGATGATTCGCGAAGAGGGAAGATGAGGGTGATCCACTCTTTTCAATCGCGGTCGATGTGGTATCATACGAACAAATGTTTGTTTTCGAGAGGAAGCAGCGTGTCTTCGATCGACCGCATCATACTGGGCATCGACCCTGGGCTCGCTAATACGGGCTGGGGTATCGTGCGGCAACAAGGTCCTCGGTTGTCGTGCATCGCGTATGGATGCATCAGCACGGATACCCGTTCGTCCTTGCCGCTCAGGCTGCGCAAGATCTACGAACAGATATCCGCGGTGGTCCAGCGCTTCGAGCCTACGTGCGTCGGTATCGAGACGGTATGGTTCGGTCAGAACGTCACCGCTGCGTTCGGCACTGGCCAGGCACGTGGAGCCGCGCTCGTCGCGTGCGCGTCCGAGGGCATCTGCGTCGAAGAGTTCTCTCCACGGCAGATCAAGCTCGCGGTGGTGGGCACGGGTTCTGCCGACAAGCATCAGGTGCAGTACATGGTCAAGCACGTGCTCTCGCTCGAGCATCCTCCTTCGCCCGATCATGCAGCGGACGCGCTCGCTGCTGCGGTCTGTTTCGCAACGCATGCGTTAGATGGAAGAAAGCTCAAGCACGTCTCAGCATAGGCAGGAAGCGAATCATCATGATCTCGTTCATCAAAGGCACGCTCGTTGTGAGCGATATCGAGGGAGCCATCATCGAGGTGAATGGCATCGGGTATCGCGTAGCGATGTCATATAATTCCCTCGCAAAGCTCGGTCAGATCGGTTCCTCGGTCCAAGTCCTTACCTATTTATATGTGAGAGAAGACGCGCTCGTGCTGTATGGCTTCGCTTCAGATGAAGAGCGCAGCCTCTTCGAGAAGCTCATCACGGTATCAGGCATCGGTCCTAAGGTCGCGCTCTCGGCGCTCTCGCAGTTCGAGGCAGTCGAACTCATCTCAGCCATCGTTTCCCAAGACGTCTCTGCCGTGCAGAAGATTCCCGGCGTTGGTAAGAAGACGGCGTCGCGAATTGTTCTAGAATTGAAGGATGCGTTGGGGCAGGCGGAACTGGGTCCGCTCTTCGCTGCGGCGAAACCGCAAGCGCAGTCGGTCGATGCGACCACCGATGCGCTCTTATCCATGGGCTTCACGTCCGCAGAGGCAGAGCTCGCGCTCAAGGGGGCTCCTGCCGAAGCCAGCGAATCAGAACTCTTGCGCTATGCGCTCAAGCGTTTAGGGGAATAAGTGGCAGATTTCTTCGAAATAGAGAATCTTCTCTACGATGCTTCGGAAGATGAAGGCAGTGTTGTGCACTCGGCGCGCATGTGCTCGGTGGATCTGCAGGAAGCCGATCTTGTGCTCGACCGTTCGCTTCGCCCTCAGATGCTCGACGAATACATCGGGCAGAAGAAGGTCAAGGAAAGCTTGCTCATCCTCATCGAAGCTGCGCGGCAGCGTGAAGATGCGGTCGACCACATCCTGTTCTCAGGGCCTCCGGGCTTGGGTAAGACCACGCTCGCTACTGTGGTCGCGCACGAAATGGGCGCGCGCATCAAGGTCACCAGCGGTCCCGCTATCGAACGCACGGGCGATCTTGCTGCCATCCTCACCAATCTCGAAGAAGGCGATGTGCTCTTCATCGATGAGATCCATCGTTTGAATCGCATGGTCGAAGAGGTGCTCTATCCAGCGCTCGAAGATTTCGTGCTCGATATCGTGGTAGGGAAGGGACCAGCTGCTCGCTCCATCCGCCTCGATCTTCCGCATTTCACGCTCATCGGCGCTACGACGCGCACCGGGCTGCTCACCGGCCCTTTGCGCGATCGTTTCGGCATCTCGTTTCGTTTGAACTATTACGAGCCCGAAGAGCTCGCTCAGATCATCCAACGTTCGGCAGGCATTCTCGATGTCGCCATTTCCGAAGATGGTGCGCTTGAGATCGCGCGCAGGAGCAGGGGAACACCGCGCCTAGCGAATCGATTGCTCAAGCGCGTGCGCGACTGGGCGCAGGTGAAGGATCGCGGTTCCATCGATGAAGATTGCGCTGCACAAGCGCTCAGCTTCTTCGAGGTCGATTCGCTCGGTCTCGACTCAATCGATAATCGCATCCTCGATATGCTGTGCGGGCAATTCGGGGGCAGGCCCGTTGGCCTCTCCACGCTCTCATCCGCGCTCTCGGAAGTCCCTGAAACCCTCGAAGATGTCTATGAACCTTATCTCATGCAACAAGGATTGCTCATCCGCACGCCTAAAGGGCGTCAAGCGACGCTGCGTGCATTCGAACATCTTGGTCTACAGCCGCCTGAAGGAGTGCTCTGATGCTTCAACAAGACTATCTGCTTCGTATGTTCACGGCGCTCGCCGTTGCGATCCGCGAGAGCATGCTGCGCGCACAAGGCGACGAGGATCCTGAAGGCGCAGCAGAACTGCTCGAGGCCGCGCTCGATAATGCGACCGAGATCGATGGTTCGCTGCTCCTGCAAATGGCGCCCGAGTCCTTCGTCACTATGGTCCAGCTTTCTCAGACCGATCCCGATCTGATCGGTTATATCTCGCGCACGCTCATGCTGGAGTCGCAATATCTGCATGAAGCAGGTCTCGATACCAAAGCGGACCTGCGTGCAGCGCAAGCGCAAGCGCTCGCACGGGCATACGGGTTCGAGGTCGATGCCTCCGATGTGTCTCCCGAGGCGCTCGATGCGTTCTTCGGAGAGGAAGACGCAGAGGATGAAGACCTTCTGGAACCTTTCGATGAAACCGTTGGCGACCGCTCAGAAGTAATTTAGGAATTATTCTTGACGCAAAAGTTACAGGTAGTTAACATCAATCCTAAGTTAACTTATGTGAACTGTTTGTTCACGCTTTTTGCAGGACGGAAGTGATCGTATGGTCTTAGCTGAAGTCAAGAAGAACGGCTTGTATCACGTCAAGCAGCTCCATGGCATTGGTGATGTTCATCGTCATCTTGAAGATCTAGGATTCCTTCCCGGAGAAACGATTCGTGTTATATCGCGTATCGGCGGCAACTTGGTCGTGAATGTGAAGGGCTCTCGCGTAGCGCTTTCCTCCGAGTTGGCGAAGAATATCGTGATCTAACGCAAAAGAAGGGAGTGAGCGTGAGGACTCTTCGCGAAGCAAAGCCCGGTGAAACGGTCACCGTTGCCAAGCTCAATGGCACTGGCGCGGTCAAGCGTCGCATCATGGATATGGGAATCACCAAAGGGTGCTCCATCTATATCCGCAAAGTTGCTCCACTGGGCGATCCGGTGGAAGTCACCATCCGCGGCTATGAGCTGTCTTTACGAAAAGAAGACGCTGACATGGTCGAGGTCGCTTGATCTTTTGATAGATGACCCGCGCGATCTTTCGAGTTCGTGAGGGTGATTTCTCATGGTGCGTTCAGCGCCATATTTTTGGACTGTAAGTTAACCTTAGGTAACAACGAAGGAGTATAACGCATGAGAGTTGCGCTTGTCGGTAACCCGAATTGTGGTAAGACGACGTTATTCAACGCACTCACTGGCGCCAACCAGTACGTTGGTAACTGGCCCGGCGTTACGGTAGAGAAGAAGAGCGGTAAGCTCAAGGCGGATAAGGCGGTCGAGATCGTCGACCTTCCTGGCATCTATTCGCTTTCCCCGTATACCCTCGAGGAGGTCATTGCTCGTGACTTCCTCATCAAAGAACATCCCGATGCCATCCTGAACATCATCGATGGCACGAATCTCGAGCGTAATCTGTACCTCACCACTCAGCTGGTCGAAATGGGCATCCCGGTCGTGGTCGCGGTCAACATGATGGACGCAGTGCGCAAGCGCGGCGACCAGATCAACGTTACGGCGCTCGAAGAGAAGCTCAGCTGCCCGGTCGTCGAGATCTCGGCACTGAAGAACGAAGGCATCGACCAGGTGGTCAATTGCCTCACCACCATCCCTCAGACCGTCGGCATCGAAGCCATGGCTTACAGCCGTGAGGTCGAAGACGCGATCACCGAGATCATCGAGCGCCTTGAAGGTAGCCTCGAATACGCCTACACCGACCTGAAGCGCGAAAAGGAAGGCGACATCGATCAGGTTCCTGCGCATCTTCATCGTTTTTATGCGATCAAGCTGCTCGAAAAGGACGAGAAGATCCGCGCGAGCCTGAAGAACCCGCCTAACGTTTCCGATATCGTCGAGCGCATCGAAAAGCACTTCGACGACGATACCGAGAGCGTCATCACCAACGAGCGCTACACCTGGATCTCTTCGATCATGCACAGCGTTCGTACGCTGGGTGACGAAGACGGTCTCACCACCTCCGACAAGATCGACCGCGTGGTCACCAATCGTTTCTTGGCGTTGCCAATCTTCGTCATCGTCATGTTCCTCGTCTACTACATCTCCGTTTCCACGGTTGGTACGTTCGCGACCGACTGGGCTAACGACGGTGTCTTCGGCGATGGCTGGTTCCTCGGTGCCGGCGGCGATGAATACGCCGAGGTCGCTGATGAATTCGACGAGGCGAGCGAGAACGTCGCTGCCTTCGATGAGGCTGCGATCGAAGAAGGCCTCGATCCTGAGTCCGATAACTTCCTTTTCGAAGCTGAAGAAGCGGGCATCATAGGCACCTATGAGTCATTCGACGACGAAACAGGCGAGAACGAGCTCGTCGAAGTCGATGCTGCCACCTATGAAGAGTCGCTCGACATCATCGCTCCGTACGCGGGTGACGCTGATGCGATCGCTGCTTTCGAGCTGGCTGCCGCCAACGAAGGCCTCGATCCTGAATCCGAGACCTTCATCGAAGATGCTGAAGAAGCAGGCATCATGGCTGAGTACACCAAGGTCGACGAGGAAACGGGCGACAATGTCACGCAGATCGTCGATGCTGCCGTCTATGCCGCTGAAGTGGAAGGTGGCGCTCCTGATCCGGCTGAGTACGGTATCTGGGTTCCCGGTATCCCTGTGCTCGCTGAAGAGGGCCTCGCTGCCATCGGCGCAGCAGATTGGCTGACCGCTCTCATCCTCGACGGTATCATCGCTGGTGTTGGTGCGGTCCTGGGCTTCATCCCACAGATGCTCGTCCTCTTCCTGCTCCTCGCATTCCTCGAGAGCTGCGGTTACATGTCCCGTATCGCGTTCATCCTCGACCGTATCTTCCGTCGCTTCGGCCTGTCCGGTAAGTCCTTCGTGCCGATCCTCATCGGTACCGGCTGCGGCGTGCCTGGCGTCATGGCATCTCGTACCATCGAGAATCAGAACGACCGTCGTATGACCGTCATGACCACCACGTTCATTCCGTGCGGCGCTAAGTTGCCCATCATCGCGCTGTTCGCAGCAGCGGTCTTCGGTGGCGTCTGGTGGGTCGCACCTTCTGCCTACTTCCTCGGCATCGCCGCGATCCTCTGCACGGGCATCGCGATGAAGAAGACCCGTTTCTTCGCAGGCGATCCTGCTCCGTTCATCATGGAGCTGCCGGCATACCATATGCCGACCGTTGGTGCAGTGCTGCGCAGCATGTGGGAGCGTGCATGGTCCTTCATCAAGAAGGCAGGTACCATCATCCTGCTCGCTTGTATCCTCGTTTGGTTCATCTCCTCCTATGGTGTCGTCGACGGTACGTTCATGGCTGTTGAAGACCAGAACGATTCCATCCTCGCAGTGCTCGGCACGCTCATCTGCTGGATCTTCAATCCGCTCGGATGGGGCGACTGGCAGGCGGCTTCCGCTACCGTTACGGGCCTCATCGCGAAGGAGAACGTCGTCGGTACGCTCGGCATCCTCTACGATGGCGATGCTGGTTGGTACGCGAACGTTCAGGCAGCATTCACACCGCTCGTCGCGTACTCGTTCCTCGCATTCAACTTGCTCTGCGCTCCTTGCTTCGCTGCGATGGGTGCCATCAAGCGCGAGATGAACAACCGCAAGTGGTTCTGGGCGGCTATCGGCTATCAGTGCGGTCTCGCCTGGGTCGTGGCGCTCTGGATCTACCAGATCGGTGGTCTGATCATGGGCGAGGTCACCTTCGGTGTCTTCTCGGTCATCGCGATCCTGCTGGCTGCGGCGTTCATCTATCTGTTGTTCAGAAAGAACAAGTACCGCGGCAAGAGTGAGAGCGTCACTTCGGTCGCTGCTGAGGGCTAAGCCGATAAGAGATTCGCTTCAGGGCTTCGGATCGATCTGGAGCCCTGAGGTTGGAACTCGTAGGCTGCGTTTCTTAAAGAAACGCCCCGTCCACCCTAAAACTGTTTATCTCGAAAGGAAGGGGGTTGGTCAATGAATCTCGGAACCGCGATCGTATCGCTACTCCTCATAGCGGTCGTCGTCGCCATCATCAGAAGCCTCGTCAAAGATAGTCGTGCTGGCAAGAATGTTGGATGTGGAGGCTGCAAGTCGTGTGCACACTCAACCTCTTCTCAAAAAACTTCTCATGCGCATGCAGGAACTTCATGCCCATCATGCAGCAGTGTCGACAAGATGTTGGCCGATATGGAAAAGTCCGTAGATACCTCCTCGGACGAACCCTCTTCCAAATCTTCGCACTAGTTTCTTTAGTGCTCGTTATTCCTTGCAAGAGCGTCGGGTCTCCCGGCGCTCTTGTGCGTTTGGGGACCGATCGTGCATGAGGGTGGCGTGAGGAAAGGAGCGCGAGTTGTTGCTCGAAGTACCCGTGCTCGCCAAACGAGAGCTACTGCTCGAAGATGCTCACGGTCTCGATGTGGTAGGTCTGCGGGAAGAGATCGACCGGGGTGGCTGAGGTAAGTCGATAGCCGGTCGCTTCGATGAGCGCGACGTCGCGCGCCCAAGTACTGGGGTTGCAGCTGACGTACGCGAAGCGCTTCGTGCCAGTGGCTGCGATGTCTTCTGGGACGCTCGGAGCGAGCCCGAGGCGTGGCGGGTCGACCACCAAGCCGTCCAGTTCACCGAGCGCAGGCAGCTCGCGCGCGGTATCTCCACCGATCACCTCAGCGAAGAGGTCGTTCAGTTCGAGGTTGCGACGCAGATCGCGCACGCTCGAAGCCTGCGATTCGACCGCGAACACCTCGCCGCAGTGTTCAGCCAAGGGCAGCGTGAAGGTGCCCGCTCCGCAGTAGAGATCGGCGCAATAGGATTCAGGACCAGTGGCAAGACCGTCTAGCACGAGCTCGATCATCGCTTCAGCTTGGGCGCTGTTCACCTGGAAGAAGCTCGGAGCGCTGACCTTGTACGAGAGGCCGAGCAGCTTCTCCTCCCAGTATCCTTTACCTGCGAGCACTTCGACGCCCTTGATCTTGCGCGCTTTGCCCGGGTCTGCCATCACGCGTACGACGCTCGTTGCTTTCAGGCTGTCTTGCAGGATCGAGGCGACGTGAGCGCGCGGGAATGCTCCAGGAGCGGTCCAGAGCGCGATCTCGGTCGACTTCGTGCGATCGCTCGTGCGCACGCCAACGCGAAAGATGCCGAGGTCTTGGTTACCCTGTGCGTAACGCAGCGCGCCACGTAGGGCGGCGGGGGATTTCTCGATAGCCTTCGCTGCCACTGGGCAGCTTTTCGTTTCGACGATGTGATGCGAGCCAGGATGATGGAATCCGAGCTCGAATCGTCCGCTCTTCTCCTTGCTATAGGCGGCATGCAATTCGATCTTGTTGCGGTAGTTGAACTCTCGCTTCGATGCCACGGGCGCAGCGACGAGCTTTTCGGCGTTCGTGCGCTCCTTGCCGCCGATGCGAACGAGCTGTTCGACCACGTTCGCGCGTTTTGCGCGCAGCTGCTCTTCGTAGGCGACTTGCATCCACGGGCATCCGCCACATTGCGCGTAGAACGGGCAGCGAGGGGTCACGCGTGCAGGACTCGGTTCGACGATGTTCACGATGCGTGCCTCGCAATAGCGCTTCGCATCCTTGGTGATCTCGACCTCTACCACGTCTCCAGGAACGCCCTTTTCGACGAACACGGTTTTTCCAGAAACGAGCCGTCCAACGGCGTTGCTCCCTTGTGTTAGCCCAGTTAGTTCGACGATTTCGCTCACGGAGTAATCAACCCTCATATCTAATGTAACGCGCCTGTTGTTTTGCAAGTTTTATAATAACGTATAAAATCAAACATAATGCCCTCTTAGCTCAGGGGATAGAGCGTCTGCCTCCGGAGCAGAAAGTCGCAGGTTCGAATCCTGTAGAGGGCGCCAAGAATCGTCACAGAGTGCAGACTTACTCTGAAGACCAGCCTCTTCGAGGCGCTAAGAATAGAACGCTACCACCAGAAACGAGGAGCACTATGGCACTGTACACACCAGGATACAAGCCCAACGGTCGCGAGGTCGCGGTCATCAAGACCTCTCAGGGCACGATCCGGGTCGAACTCGATGGCAAGAACGCCCCGATTCATGTTGGTAATTTCGTCGAGCTCGCTCAAAAGGGCTTCTACGACGACTTGAAGTTCCATCGCTACGTTCCCGATTTCGTCATCCAAGGCGGAGATCCGAACACGCGCGATCTTGATTCCGAACAGGTGAAGGCCGCGGAGGGCAATCCGTTCGCGGGACTCGGTACGGGCGGCCCAGGCTACACCATCAAAGAGGAATTCTCCACTAACCCCAACAACAAGCATCTGGACGGTACGCTGGCCATGGCGCGCAGCCAGGATCCGAATTCCGCTGGCTCTCAGTTCTACCTCTGCTTGGGACCGCAGCCCTTCCTCGACTCGGGCTATACGGTCTTCGGTCAGACGGTCGATGGTCTCGATGTGGTCTCGAAACTGCGCGTGGGAGATGTCATCGAGACGATCATCATCGAGAACGCAGGTAGCAAGGCTTAACTATGAACAATGATCTGTTTCAGCAGGCACGTACTGCCTACGTGGCGAAAGACTATGAGACCGCGCTCGCGGATTTCACCGATTGCCTGAAGGACTCTTCGGCAGGTCTCGCTCCGGGCGAGATCGGTCTTTTGTACCACCAGATCGGCAACTGCCTGGTCAAATTGCACGATCCTAACGAAGCGGTGCATGCATATTCGCAGGCATTGCAGGATTCTGCCTACGATGCGCTCGGGTCGGTCGCCTACAACTTGGGCACCGTCTACGCTTCGCAGCTCGACTACGAAGATGCGATCCCGTTCTTCACCGAAGCGCTCGAAGATCCGAAATACAAGACGGGCTACAAGGCTTACATGGGCTTGGGCAATGCATATCTAAAGCTGGGCAAGTCGGCCGAGGCGGGCGCGTCGTTTCGTTCCGCGGCGCTCGATGAAGCCAACCCCGATCCCACCAAGGCGCTTCTGAACCTGGGCGTGTGCTTCATGGCGCTCAATCGCCCGATGGACGCCATCGCATCTTACGAAAGCGCGCTGCAGTTCGATATGCCGTCCGATACGCGCAACAAGCTGTTCGCGAACATGGGTCAGGCTTACGTTGCCGCAGGCAAGATGGCCAAAGCGGTGAAGGCGTTCGAATCGGCGCTGGCCGACCAGACCTATGTCTTCAACGATGCTGCCAACGTCGATTACCAGCGCGCCATCCAGGCGGTAGCCTCGGGTAACGCTGAAGAAGAGCAGAAGCCCGAATCCGAAGCGAACGATCTTTCTGGTCTGGATGTTTCGGGCAGCGCGATCCCCTTCGATGTGCAGGAAAGCCACGAGCCGATCGCGGAGGCGGGCACGATGGTGCTCTCGTCGAGCGATATCAACGAACAGGTCGATGCTTACGGCAATCCGGTCGACACCAACTTCTTCAATGCTAATGACGTGCGTCTGCAGGACTGGAGCAAGTCTGCTACGAAGAAGAAGCGTCGCAAGGGTGTCACGTTCGCGGTCGTCATCATCCTCATCGTGGTGATCCTGGGCGGCGGTGCGGCCTTCGCGCTCACGCAGGGCGTCGGCGTTCCTTCCAAACAGGATGTCATCGCCGAGCTCTTTGCCGATCCAACGAACGAAGAGGTCTATTCTTCCGACATCGATGACACGCGTCGTTCGCGCATCGTGGATATGGTCGCACCTGGTTCGACCGTCACCGTGCTGGGCGAGAACAATGACCTCACCACTGCGAAGGTCTACGTGGATGCCACGACGCCCGAAGGCGGAACGGTCCCTTACGAGATCAGTCTTGTGCGCGACGGCCTTGGTTGGAAGATCACGGGCGCCACGCTCTATTTCACCTCTCAACATTAAAAGCCTTGAACGAAAGGATTCATACATGGCAATGGAAAAGACCTACATCATGATCAAGCCCGACGGCGTTGCGAATGGCCACATCGGCGAGATCGTCAATCGCTTCGAGCGTGCTGGTCTGAAGATCGAGCGCATGGAGCTCGGCATGGTCACACCCGAGCAGGCAGCTGCCAACTACCAGGAGCATGAGGGTAAACCATTCTACGATGGCCTCATCACCTACATCACCTCCGGTCCGGTCGTGAAGATGATCATCTCGGGCGATGGTGCAGTGCTCAAGTGCCGCTCGCTCATGGGAGCCACTAATCCAGCTGAGGCAGCACCTGGCACGATTCGTGGTGACTTTGGCCTGATTATGGACGAAAATGTAATCCACGGTTCCGATTCCGTCGAATCGGCCGAACGTGAGATGGCGATCTTCTTCGCATAATCTCGCACTGCGCATCAGCGCGTGAACAGCGCTCGTGAGGCTGCCCTACGAAAGGAAGCGCACATGCTCTATCGGGTCATCGATGCAGACAAGCTTTCCTCGCTCGTTCGTGGTTTCATGAATGATTATGAAGTCATAGCCCCGGTCAAGAAGGACCAGGGCTATGTTTTTGATATCATCCAAGACCCCGACGACGTGGCGTTCGACTGTACGACCACGCAAGTATCTCCTAAGAAGTTCTTCCTCCCATCGCACGAGGTCCTCATGCGATTCGATGCAGAGGAGAACGAGGTCACCGATTTCGATCTCGAGATCAAGCCGCGCGTGCTGTTCGGCGTGCATCCCTGCGATATCAACGCGCTCAATCGCCTGGATCTGGTGTACAAAGATTGCGCATACCCCGATCCCTATTACACGAAGCGTCGCGAGAACACGCTCATCGTCGGTATGGGCTGCATGCCCGGACCGATGTGTTTCTGCAATCTGTGCGGCACTGATGAAGCGCGCATGGGAACAGATATGTTCTTGCAGAAGATCGGCGACAAATACCTGGTGTCCTTGGCGGGCGTCGAAGCATCGAGCGTGTTGGAGGCATCGTGCGACCCTAAGCACGCCACCGATGAAGATCGTCGCGAATTCCGTCGCGTGACGCGCGAGCGCGAAGAGGCGTTCAACACCGATATCCCGCACGTTCAAGAGGTCGCCATGATGATGGACGTGTTCCATCGCGATGAATTCTGGACCGAGATGGGGCAGCGTTGCCAGTCGTGCAGCGCCTGTTCAGCGGTCTGCCCGACGTGCTTCTGCTTCGATATCTACGACGAGCTCGACCCGGACGGCAAGCACGGTAGTCGTGTGCGCGTCTGGGATTCGTGCACGTCTCCTGAATTCGCTCTGGTGGCGGGCGGCCACAACTTCCGCGATACCAATCGCAAGCGCGTGCGCCACCGTTTCTATCATAAGCTCAACGGTTTTACGGGAAGTCATGACTATCAGCTCTGCGTGGGTTGCGGGCGTTGCGTGTACGCATGTAAGGCGAACATCAACCCGATCGAGGTGCTGAAGTTCTTCGACAGAAAGGGAGCCGAAGACCATGGAGAGTAAACGTCGCACCGCTCCCACCACGCTCGAGGTGAAGGGGCGCTACAACTACACTGCTGCCCTCGACGGCGCGGAGATGATGGCGGCGAACCCTTATCGGCCGTGGTCTGCGCGCATCACGTCCATCACGCCGCTCACGGAGAAAGAAACGCTCTTCGAGATGCGCCTGATCGACGATCGCATTCGCGATGCGTTCCATCATCACCCGGGTCAGTTCGTCTGCGTCAGCGTCTTCGGCGTAGGGGAGGTGCCCATCTCCATCTCGAGCTCTCCTTCGAAGAGTGGCTTCATCGAGATCTGCGTCCGTCGTGCGGGTGAAGTGACCAAGGCACTGCACAACATGCAGTGCGGCGATATCGTCGGCCTTCGTGGTCCGTATGGTCATCCGTTCCCGTTCGAGGATATGAAGGGCCACGATATCTTGCTGGTGGCGGGCGGTCTCGGCATCGCGCCGTTGCGTTCGCTCATCAATAACATCCACGACGAGCGTTCCGAATTCGGCAAGGTCACGATCATCTATGGATCGCGCGCGCCCGAAGAGATCATGTTCCGCGAACAGTTCGAGATGTGGAACCATCGTCCCGATTTCGATTTCTACCTCACCATCGACAAGCCTCATCCCGATTGGAGTGGCAACGTGGGCATGGTCACCGAGGCGTTCAAAACGTTGGAGGTCGACCCCGACAACACATTTGGCGCGATCTGCGGGCCACCGGTCATGTATCGCTTCGTCGTCGAGGAGATGGCGAAGAAGGGCATCAGCTACGATCGCATCTTCATGTCGTTCGAGCGCCACATGAAGTGCGGCATGGGACGCTGCGGGCACTGTCAGATCGGACATCAGTACGTGTGCTTCGATGGCCCGGTCTTCAATTACTGGGAAGCCAAGAACATCCAGGGGTCGATGTAGCATGATGAAACCATCTCAGTGTTCTTCTTGCGCCGAACAGGCGATCCCATCCGTGGTCGTGGTGGGTCTGGCGAGCTGCTTCGGCTGCCAGCTGCAGATCACCAACCAAGAACAGTATCTCACCGACGTGCTTGGCCGCTTCGACCTGAAGTACTGGCAGCTCACGTCTTCAGAACCGATGCCCGAGGATTTCTCGGTCGCCATCATCGAAGGCGCGGTCACCACCGCTGAAGCGCTCGAACAGGTGAAGGAGTTGCGCGAAAAGGCCGATACCATCATCACGATCGGTGCCTGCGCGAACACCGCGGGCATCCCTGGCATGGCTTCAGATGGCTTCGATCGTCGTATCGGAGAAGTCTATGACACGCTTCCCGAAGCGTGTGGCGATATCATCGCGCCACGCGCGGTGAAGGACGTGATCGACGTCGATTTCGAGGTGCTCAGTTGTCCGATCGACTTCTATGAATTCGCCCAGGTCCTGAGCGCTGCGCTGCTCGGATCGAATCGCGCTCGTCGTTCGACCACCATGTGCGCCGAATGCAAGCGTCAGGAGAACCCCTGCTTCTATCCACAGGGCGAGATCTGTCTTGGTCTCGTGACCAGGGGCGGCTGCATGGCACGCTGTCCTTCTCTTGGCCGTCCGTGCATGGGCTGTCGTGGCTTGTCGCCCAAGGCGAATCTCGATTCCGCTCGCGAATCGGTCAAGCTCTTCGGTCTTTCGTCCGAGGAATTCGAACGCAAGCTCACCATCTTCAATCAAACCAACGAAGTGCTTTCTTCGGAGGGTGAGGGATCACATGACTAGATCACAGCTCAACATCGATCACGTCGCGCGCGTCGAAGGCCACGGCAACGTTCACGTCGTCATCCAAGACGATGTCGTGAAGACGGTCGAGATGAACATCGTCGAGCCTGCGCGTCTGTTCGAGAGCATGGTGCGTGGCCACAGCTACAAGGATTGCTCCTACATCGCTTCGCGCATCTGCGGCATCTGTTCGCCTAGCCACTGCGTCACCGACCTGAAGGCGGTGGAAGACGCGTTCGGCATCGAGGTGAGCCCGCGCACGAAGCTCATCCGCGAGCTGTTGGTGTATGGTTCCTACTTGCAGAATCATGCGTCGCATCTCTTCGTGTTCGTCGTGCCTGATTTCATCGGAGAGCCGAGCGTGTTCCCGCTCGCCCAGAGCGACCCGGAGCTGTTCGAGCAGGCGCTCGAGCTCAAGCGTCTCGGTAACGACCTTTGCACGCAGGTGGGCGGCCGTTCGATCCATCCCATCACGGCGGTGGTGGGCGGTTTCACGCACGAGATCTCGCCTGAGGAATATCTCGCATTGGCAGATCGCATGGAGGCTATGATCCCCTTTGCGAAGCGCACGGTCGATCTGTTCTCGTCGTTCCGCATCACCGATATCCATACGGCATCCGATCTGCTCGCCATGGTCGAAGAAGATTATTACCCGGTGCAATCGTCCGACCAGCTCGAGCTGTTAGACGAAGACGTGGTCTTCGAAGCGCGCGATTTCGAGGACTACCTGGAAGAATACGAGGTCCCGCATTCAGGAGCGCTCTTCACGCGCGTGAAGAAGACCGGAAAGCCCGTCTTCACCTCCGCGCTCTCGCGCTTGAACGCTTCATGGGATCATCTTTCGCAAGAGGCGAAGGTCGCCTCGGCGAAGGCGGGGTTGCGTCCTGAAGAGAAGAACCCGATGAAGAACAACCTCGCGCAAGCGATCGAGATCCTCGATGCGCTCATTCGTTGTTCGGCCATCTGCCGCGAACTCGCGAAGGGTGAAGGTGACTCGAAGCCGGTCGAGTTCGTGCCGAAGGCGGGCATCGGCATCGGCATGACCGAAGCGCCGCGCGGTGTGGTCTTCCACAAGCTCGAGTTCGACGACGAAGGCCGTGTGCTGCATGCATCCATCATCACGCCCACGTCGCAGAACCTCGCGTCGCTCGAAGCGGATACGCGCCATCTGGTCGAAGTTCTGATCGAGTCGGGACTGGGGGAGGACTACATCCGCTCCGAGATCGCCAAGCTCGTGCGCGCCTACGATCCATGTCTTTCCTGTAGCGTCCACTAACCTCCGCTCATGGTGTGGATTTCTTTTATGAATGCGGTGCCTATGTTAGAATCGTTAACTGCACGAAAATGACCGTGAGGAACTTGCATGTCCTTTTTTGATTTCATTCAGAACGCTTCGTCGTCGAGTTCGTACGATATGGCGATCGACCTCGGCACTGCCAACACCTTGGTGGGCATCAGTGGTCAGGGTGTCGTCATCAATGAGCCTTCCGTCGTCGCGATCGAACGAAGCACGCATCGCGTCTTGGCGGTCGGTCATGAAGCGAAGAACATGATCAACCATACGCCCGATACGTTTTCCGCAGAACATCCCCTTCACGATGGTGTTGTCTCCGACTACGACATCACCGAAGCTATGATCTCGGCTTTCATCAACAAAGCCGCACCTCGCCGTTATCCTTGGCAGCCCAAGCCGCGCATCGTCGTGTGCATCCCGTGCGGTGCTACCTCGGTCGAGAAGCGCGCGGTGTTCGAAGCCACCATCCAGGCGGGTGCTCGTCAGGCTTACCTCATCGAAGAGCCCATGGCGGCTGCGATGGGTGCCGACCTACCCGTCACCGAACCTACTGGTTCGATGGTCGTCGACATCGGCGGCGGCACCACCGAAGTCGCGGTCATTTCGCTCGGTGGTATCGTCACCTCGTCCTCGCTGCGTTTGGCGGGCAATCGCCTCGACGAAGCGATCGCGATGCATCTACGCGATCTGCTCGGCATCAAGATCGGTGAACGTACGGCAGAGGTCATCAAGATCAAGATCGGCTCCATCCTTCCGTTCGAAGACGGACGCGAGCGCGATATGATCATCTCTGGTCAGGACGTGCTGACCGAGCAGCCTAAAGAGGTCACCATCCAATCCGAAGACGTGCGCGAAGCGCTCCAAGAACCTATCGACGAGATGGTCGTCCATATCAAGGAAACCTTCAAGAAGACCAATCCCGACCTCGCGTCGGACATCATTTCGAACGGCATCTTGCTCACGGGTGGCGGTGGCCTGCTCTCAGGTCTCGATCGCTATCTCACGAACAAGCTCGAGATCCCGGTGTGGACCAGCGAAACGGCGCTCACCAACGTGGTCACGGGTTGTTTGAAGGTCCTTGAAACCCCGGCAGCTCTCAAGCAGATATTGATGCGTTCGAAATAGGAGTTCATCTCATACATGGCCCTGAAGCTCAAAGACAATCCGCTCCAGTTCGGTGGCCATCTTGGAGGAAGAACACTTCTGATCGTTCTCCTTGTGGTCTCGCTCATCCTGTTCGTAGCGTATGCGCGTGAGGGCAATGAAGGCCCGCTCCATTCGCTGCAGAACACCACTTCTGGTATGGTCACGCCGCTCACGGCGGTGGGTACGACCGTGGGCTCGCTCGCGGTCTCGGGCACGATGTCGGTCGAGGACTTGACCGCATCCGACGCCGCTTACAATCAGCTCAAAGAGAACAACCAGCGTCTTTCGCAGATGGTCGTCGAGTTGGAGGAGTACCGCCAGGAAGCGGCGCGCCTCGAATCGCTCATCGGCCTGGCGGACGCGTATGGCTTCACGTCCATCGCGGCACGCGTGGTGGGTTATTCGACCGATTCCTACAACCGCAGCATCACGCTCGATGCGGGAAGCGCTTCGGGCATCAAGACGGGCATGCCTGTCATGGGCTCTACAGGCGTCATCGGTCAGGTGGTCTCGACCACGCCTGCAACGTGCAACGTCCGTTTGCTCACGGACCCGCAAAGCGGCGTGTCGGTGCTCGTGCAATCTTCGCGCGCTGAAGGCATCGTGCGCGGTTCGGTGGAAGGCACGCTCTATCTCGAGGGTATCGACGACACGGTCGAGCTCTCCGAAGGCGACGTGGTCATCACGTCGGGGCTCGGTGGCGGCTACTACCGCGGTCTCGTGGTCGGCATGATCACGAAGATCGAACAGCGTCCAGGAAGCCTTTCCCGCACCATTGTGGTCACCCCGAATGCGTCGTTCTCGAATATCTCTGAAGCGCTCGTCGTCATCAGCATGGGTGACGCGAACGCTGCCGACAACGAAGAGCTTTCGCGCAAGGTCGATCCTTCCAGGCTCCAGGGCCAAGGGTCGAGCAGCGGCGATTCGGGCGAATCTGGCACTGAAGGAGGGGAGCAGTGATGCGCACTAAGCTCGTTCCTTTGGTCTCGGCCGCGATCATCGTGCTCCTGCAGATCGTCATCGCGCCGCTCATCGCCATCTATTCGGTCGTGCCGAACTTCATCGTCTCGTTCGTGATCGTGCTCTCCATCGTGCGCAGGGAAGATACCACCTATCTCTACGCGTTCGTGCTCGGGCTCATCTCGGATCTGCTCAGTACCGTGCCGTTCGGTCTCACGCCGCTCTTGCTGTTGCTCATCTCCTTCGTGCTTTCGCGTGTCTTCGAGGTGCTCGACAAATCGAGTTTCGCTATGGTCCTCGCTTCATGCGCGGTGGCGCTCTTGCTCTATCAGATCATCGTGGTCATCGTGCAACTCGTGCTCGGCTATCCTGCAGGTTTCTTCGAACTGCTGGTAGCGCGTGCGCTCCCTGCGACTGTCTTCAATCTCATCATCTGCGCGATCCTCTATTTCGTGGCGCGCAAATTCCCCGACGAACCCGCTGGCAATGAAGCGTGGACGGTCGATCGCTCTCAGCGTTTCCGCTAAGAGAGGCGTGTCATGCTAGCCACCATCGCCGTTGTCGTCATATCGCTCGTCATCATCGCGCTCGTGCTGATCGTCGTCTTCAGATGGCGTTCGGGCACATCTCATATTCGTACGCGCAACAAGATGGGCGTGCGCTCCATCTCGTCGGTCGGCATCTCGGCTGAAGCTCCGAAAGTGGATGGCGCGAGCGTTGGGTCCACTGGTCCGTATTCTGCGACGGGGACGACCACGTCAGGAACGCCGAGTGGCCAGCGCAGCCGCTTTCTCGCAGTCGGTGTTCTGGTGGCAGGTGTGTTCAGCGCGCTCGCCGTGAAGCTCTTCGGGCTGCAGGTATTGAGCGCTGCGAGCTATCAGAAAGAAGCCGAGTCGAACCTCTACACCACGGTAACGACCCCTGCGCCGCGTGGCGTGATCTACGACCGCGATGGCGTGCCGTTGGTCACCAATCGTCAAGTGCTCACCGTGCTCGCCGACGCCGATGTCGCCAAGAACACCAATGTGATCCTGCGTCTTTCGGCGCTCTTGGGCATTCCTTACGATGTCGTGCGTGCGCGCATCCTCGATTCGTCGACCGGTGCGCAGTCGCAGCGCGTCGTCGCGAAGGATATCCGTCTGCGCGATGCGGCATTCATCAGCGAACATCAAGATGCGTTCCCGGGTGTCACGACTCAGATCCGCAGCGACCGCATCTATCCTTATGGCGCGCTCGCCGCTCATATTCTGGGGTATACGGGCACTTCTTCTGAAGAGGACCTGAAGAACGTTACCGAAGGTCGTGACATCGAGATGGGTGATACGGTCGGCAAGTCCGGCATCGAGCAATCCTACGACGACGTGCTGGCGGGCGATCATGGCCAGCGTACCCTCATCACCGATGCGTCGGGCGAGGTACAGCAGGTCGTGAGCGAGTCCGACCCCACCAAAGGAAACGACATCTACCTCACCATCGCAGCTCCGGTTCAGTACGCTGCCGACACGGCGCTGCGCGAGCTGGTGCAGGGCGGCACGGGTACGGCGGCATCGCTCGTGGTCGTGGACGTGAAGACTGGCGGCATCTTGGCCATGTCGAACTATCCCACCTACGAACCAGAACACTTCATCGGCGGCATCTCGCAGGATGTGTGGGATGCCTATCAGACCGAAGAATCGCACTATCCGCTCATGAATCGCGCGATCGCAGGTACGTATCCTGCTGCATCGTGCTTCAAAGCGTTCACGGGTTTGGCAGGTCTCACCTACGGTTTCGCCGACTCCACGAAGGTGTGGGATTGCACGGGCACGTGGACGGGATTCGGCAAAGAATACCCGCAGAAATGTTGGGACCACGACGGACATGGTTGGTTGTCGTTCCGTGAAGGCATCGTCGTCTCGTGCGACGTCGTCTTCTACGAGATCGCGCGCGACTTCTATAACGCGCGCGGCTCGATCGGCGATGAGGCCATGCAGGACTTCATCAAGGAGTTCGGCTACTCGGCGCTCACGAATGTCGATCTGGCGGGCGAGGCTCAAGGTCGTATTCCGACCCCTGAATGGAAGCAGGAGTACTTCCGCGACGTTCCGACCGAAGCTCAGTGGCTTCCGGGCGATATCTCGAACATGGTCATCGGTCAGGGCTACGTGCTCGTCACACCGCTCCAGGTGGCGCGTGGATACGCGGCTATCGCGACGGGTAAGCTGTTGCAGCCGCACCTGTTGAAGGAAGTGCGCAATTCTGCGGGCGAAGTGGTGGTCGAGGCGCCCGTGGTCGAGGCGGCCACTCCCGATGTGAGCGAGGCGAATTACCAGATCGTGCGCGACGCGCTGCGTGGCGTGGCGACCGAGAATAACGATGTTTCAGCGGACTTCGCGCAGTACGATTTCACGTTCGCCGCGAAGACCGGTACGGCAGAGGTCGCAGGCAAGCAGGACTTCGCGTGGTTCTCGTGCTATGCGCCCTATGAAGAACCGCAATTCGCGCTCTCGCTTTGTATCGAAGAAGGCGGCTCGGGTGGTTCGGTCGCATCGCCGGTGGCGGCTCGCGTGATGAAGGCCGCGATGGATTACGCTCGCGGTGCCGATCTGAAGTACGAGAAGATAACCGCAGGCGATCCACAGAAGGCGAAGACGTCGGGAGGTGAAGAGAATGGCTGAGATGATGGAGATCAACTCCGTTCAACCGCGCGACCCTGAATTAGCCAAGGCCTACAAGCCGCGTCGCTTCAAGTATCTGAACCTGCCATTCGTCGCTTGCTTCGTGGCGCTGGTCATCTATGGTCTGATCGTGCAGTTCTCGGCAACTTCGTCCGACTCCGACTTCAACTTCACCACGCAGGTGCTCGGTGTAGTCATCGGCATCGTGCTCTTCGTGCTGGTGAGCCGCTTCGACTATCGCGCGTTATCGGGATTCACCACGTTCTTCGTGGTCATCAATGTCGTGTTGCTGCTCTCGCCTCACTTGCCCTTCATCGGTAGGGAAGTGAACGGGGCGAATTCGTGGATCCGTATCGGCGGATTCAGCATGCAGCCAGGCGAATTCGCGAAGGTCACGGTGGTGTTGCTGGCGGCGAGCATCATGTCGCGCTATGGCGGCCGCCTGGACGACCTGCGTGAATATCTCAAGGCGCTCGGCATCCTGTGCATCCCTTTCTTGTGCGTGCTCACGCAGCCTGACCTCGGTACAGGTCTCGTCTATCTCTGCATCGCTGCTTTCGCGCTCATCATCGGTGGGGCGAATTGGCGTTTCTTGGTGGGCACCGCTGCGGTCTTGGTGGTGCTCGTGCTCGGCGTCTTCATGCTCGACCCCATACTCGATGGGTTAGTGGGAAGCGATGTGCTGCTGAAGGATTATCAGCGCTCGCGCTTGCTCGTGTTCATGGACTCGAGCTACGACCTCTCGGGTGATGGCTACAACTTGCAGCAAGCGAAGATCGCCATCGGTTCGGGTGGCTTCTTCGGCAAAGGCTTCATGCAGGCGACGCAGTCTTCGCTGGGCTTCCTGCCCGAGGCACCCACCGACTTCGTCTTCTGCGTGCTGGCAGAGGAATTCGGCTTCTTCGGTGCGCTCGTGCTGCTCGCGCTCTATCTGGGCCTCATCATCACCAGCATCCGTGTTGCGAAGAATGCTCCCGACCTGTTCGGCACCATCATCGTCGTATGCATCGTGGGCATGTGGGTCTTCCAGATCCTCGAGAACATCGGCATGGACGTCGGGCTCATGCCCATCACGGGCATTCCGTTACCATTTATCAGTTACGGTTCGTCCTTCATGCTGGTAAACTTTGTGATGTTGGGACTCATCAATTCCATCTGGGCGCATACCGACAAGGCGCCGCAATAAGGATCGAGCTGCTCTGGAGGGGAAGCATGATAGATCTTAAATCCATCGACATCAAATCCTTGATCACCGAAGCGCTCGATATCGAGAAAGCGCGCAAGACCGTCGTGTCAGTGCAGGTGCTGCTGGACGAGACAGCTTCGCCGGAATTTCAGGTGTTCGTTCGCTCGGGTTTCAGCTCATCTTCCGTCAATTCGCGTTTGACCGTGGGCTACTATCCTTCGCAGGATATCGCGGTCATGCAGGATACCGATCTGGTGGTCATGGCCGCGGGTCAGACGGCTGATACGGGTCGCATCGCAGCGACCATTCGTGATGCGGGCGTTCCGGTGCTCGTCATCGCGGAGCATGGTAACAAGGTCATGCAGAGCGCGGAAGCTGCTGGTTTTCCGCTGCCTTCCGATGCGTTCATCTCGCTGCCAGCAGGCCAGCCGCTCGACGAGGATATCAAGGGGTCGCTTGCTGATACCATCGGCTCTTGGATCATCGCGCACGATCGCGGCAAGCGCTTGGCGTTCTCGCTCGCGTATCCCTTCGTGCGTCGTCCGCTCGCGAAGGATGCTATCCAGATGACCGCGGCGCAGAATGCGGGCATCGGCGTGCTGGTGTTCGTTCCGGGCGCTGATATGCCGGTCATGACGCTCAATCAGATCAAGATGGTGCTGCAGATCGCCGCTGCGTATGGAGAACCGCTCGACAAGGATCGTTTGAAGGAGATCATCCCGACGCTGGCTGCAGCGTTCTTGTGTCGTGACATCACGCGTAAGCTGGTCGGTCTCGTGCCGGCTGTCGGGTTCATCATCAAGGGCGGCATGGGTTACGTGGGGACCGTCGCGATCGGCGAGGCCACGCTCACGTATTTCGAGCAGGGTGGCAATATCTCGGGCCTTGCGGGGGTCGTCTCCCAGGCGAGCGGTGCTGCAGCGGATACCGCGATGAAGATCCGCAATCAGCGCGCCTATCAGGTGGCAAGCGACGCCGCGTCACCCATCGTTCGCAAAGCCGCCAGCAAGGCGGTCGGTATCGCGGGATCAGTCGCAGAAAATGCTGCTCGCGGCACGATGAACTACTACAAGAACAAGCGCGGAAAGAAGCGCACGAAATAAGTTCGATCAGCAATTGAATTCGGATACCTATTGGACTGAATGCATCTTTTAGGGAACTTCTGTGTCCGTGGCGTAGTGTCGGCGGAAGGGGTTCTGCGGCTTGTCCCATGCGGCTCTCATGAAGAGCTCCAACTTGCACTTCGACGCTGCTCGGAATTTTTAGGATTGTGACTTGTTTTGGAGTCTTTTATGTTTATAATAGTCAACGCTGATAAAGCACGGGGTGTTAGCTCAGTTGGTTAGAGCGCTGGCCTGTCACGCCAGAGGTCGCGGGTTCGAGTCCCGTACATCCCGCCAGTTTTTGAATTTGAAGACCGATTTCGATCGGTCTTTTTTCTTGTCAGAATCGATCTTCAACGAGCGCTCGTCAATACGAGTGCAGGAAGTAGGTCGACCGCTCCGCTAGGAGCAGGATCGACCATTGCGCTAGAAGTAGAGCCGACCGCTTCGCCAGGAGCAGGGTCGATATCATCTGTAAACACTGTTTTGCAGCGAAAACGTTCATATTTGCAAGAGATTTGCGTTTATATGCACAAAATCGTGCGATTCGGGAACATTTTAAGGCTAAATGAGTCGCTTTCTTGTTCTTGATGCGATAAACCCCAGTTCAGATTTTTTAGGAAAGCCAAGACGTGTATACAACCGAAAACTTCTTGCAAAAAATCGGTGTTTGACTGCAAAAGTTGTTGTATCGCCAACGTAGTACAGTGCAGCGCGGTGCGGTTCTGTGCGGTGCAACGCAGTGCAGTGTAATGCGCTGCGGTTTCGTGCCAAATGACTCTATAATGCTAAGACTTTTGAAGCGGGGGTTGGCCGATCATGCAGGGCACTGATTCGCGAAGCTGAACTATCGCATGTTTTGCGATAGTTCAAAAGGAGGGGAGAGCGACGACGATCATGATCGCGGAATCGAAGTCGAAAGAAAAAGAGTCGATGGTGTCGGTCGCCATGAATTTCCGCGATTAAACATGTACCTGTGTAAATTTTCTGTCGCAGTTCGTCGAGCTTTGTTTTTGGAGTACCCTAGAGAGCGTCTGTTTTTCATCTTCGAGAAGAGTCGCGTTTGTTCAAGCTCTTTCGCACATATTTGAAGCCATTCGTCTGGCTGGTCATCGGGGCTTGCGTGTTCACACTCTTGCAGGTGGTCGCGGAACTGCAGCTTCCCGATATCATGGCGCGCATCGTCGATACGGGCATCTACAACAAGGATCTTGGCTACGTGCTCATGCGTGGCTGCGAGATGCTGGCCTGGGCGGTTGGGTCGGTCGCTTGCGTGGTCGTGGCTGCGTTGTGCGCTTCGCGCGCCTCCATGGGTTTCGGACGCGATGTGCGCGCGGCGATCTTCTCCCAAGTGCAACGCTATTCGCTCGCTGAATTCGAGAAGTTCGGCGCTTCCACGCTCATCACGCGCAACACCAACGATGTTCAGCAGGTTGAACGCTTCCTGCAAATGCTCATGACCATGGCGGTCATGACGCCGGTCATGTTCATCGGTGCGGTGGTGATGGCGTTTCTCACCAACGGGGAGATGGCGCTGATGATCTTCGTCGCGATCCCGGTCATCATCGTCATCGTGGCGGTCTTTCTGAAGATCGGCATGCCGCTTTTGCGTTCGTTGCAAAGTCGTATCGATGCGGTGAATCGCGTGACGCGCGAGGAACTGCAGGGCGTGCGTGCCATCCGCGCGTACAACAAGGAAGAATTCGAACGCAAGCGCTTCGGCGGGGTCAACCGTGCGCTGGCGGACACCTATATCAAGGTCGGGCGTCTGATGGGCGCGGTCATGCCGCTGCTCATGCTGATCGTGAACCTCACCATCGTGGCGCTCTATTTCTTCGGAGCAGGTCAGATCGATGCAGGAACGCTGTCCGCAGGCGAGATCATGGCGTTGGTGCAGTACGTCACGCTCATCCTCATGTCGCTCATGATGGTGTCGATGATCTTCGCGCTCTTGCCGCGTACGCTGGCAGCCTGCGAGCGCATCAACGCGGTGCTGGCCACACATTCGACCATCATAGACAATGGCACGAAGCAGACCGCGAGCGATGCGGGTGTGCCTGATGAAAGCGAAGCATCGACGGCTGACGTCGCGACCAGCACGACATCCACCATTCCTATCCTCGAGATGGACGACGTGGGTTTCCGCTATCCCGAATCCAAGAAAGATGCGCTCTCCGGGCTTTCTTTCAGGCTCGAACCGAACACCACCACTGCGCTCATCGGGCCGACGGGTTCGGGCAAATCGAGCCTCATCAATCTCATCATGCGCATGTACGACGCGACCGAAGGGACCATCTATTTCGATGGCGCAGCGATAAAGGACATCCCGCTCAAAACGCTGCGTGCTCATATTTCCTACACGCCGCAGAAATCGTTCCTGTTCACGGGCACCGTGGCAGAGAACCTGCGCTTCAGTGACCCTGATGCCACCGATGACGAATTGTGGCGCGTGCTCAAGATCGCTCAGGCGACCGAGTTCATCACGCCTGAAGCGGGCGGCCTCGACTTCGAGGTCTCGCAAGGTGGCGGCAATCTTTCGGGTGGTCAGCGTCAGCGGCTTGCTATCGCGCGCGGTCTTCTGCGTAAGGCTGATCTCTATCTGTTCGACGATTCGTTCTCAGCGCTCGACTTCAAGACCGATGCGCTCGTCCGTGCGGGCATCGAGGACCATCTGAATGGTCAGAGCGTTCTCATGGTCACGCAGCGCGTGAGCGTTGCGCTCGGTGTCGACCAGGTCATCTTGCTGGGCGAATCTGGCCAGATCGAGGCGTGCGGTACGCATGATGAACTGTTCATGTCGTGCCCGACCTATCGCGAACTCGCATTGTCTCAGCTTTCCGAAGCAGAACTCTCTACAGCTGCTGATTGGGGAGGTGAGTAGCATGGCGCCCGGACCAGGAGGACCGCATGGACCGCACGGACGCGGGCCGAAGGAGAAGCCCAAGAACGCCTCGAAGACGTTGCGTCGCCTGATCGCGCGCTTGAAGCCTTTCACCCCGCTGCTCGTTGTCGTAGTGGTGTTCACTATCGCAGGCACGCTGTGCAACACGGTCTCGCCGCTCATCCTGGGCGAAGCGACCACGGAGGTCTACAGCGCCTTCGAGCGTGTGATGGCAGGGTCGGGTGGTCTCGACTTCCTCGTGTTCAATCGCATTCTGCTCACGCTCGTGCTGCTCTACGTTGCGTATTCGTTCTGTCAGTTCGTCTGTCAGTTCATCATGGCGAAGGTCACGCAAGAATTCATCTACGGCCTGCGCCGCGACATGAAGGACAAGCTCGATCGCGTGCCGCTCTCTTTCTACGACAAGCGCGCCAAGGGCGAGATCCTCTCACGCGTCACGAACGATGTCGATCTCATCTCGTCCACACTGCAAGAGACCCTCGTGCAGATCATCTCTGCGGTGGTCACGCTCGTCTCCGTGGTCATCTTCATGTTCTCGATCTCGTGGATATTGGCACTGGTGGCATTCGCTACGTTGCCATTGTCGCTGCTGTGCACGGTCGGTATCGCCAGTCGTTCGCAACGCTATTTCAAAAGCCAGCAAAAGGCGCTGGGCAAATTGAACGCGCACATCGAGGAGATGTATAGCGGCAATACGGAAGTGAAATCGTTCGCGCGCGAACAAGAGGCGATCGATGAATTCAACGCTCGCAATGCTGAATACTTCGGGCAAGCATGGAAGGCGCAGTTTCTTTCCGGCGTCATTCGTCCCGTCATGGCGTTCATCGGCAACCTTGGGTACGTGCTCGTGTGCATCGTGGGTGCGGTGCTCTACATAACCGGCGGCATCGCGACGGTCGGCCAGATCCAGGCGTTCGTCCAGTACATGCGCCAGTTCACTATGCCCATCACTCAGATCGCCTCGATCGCGAACACCATCCAGGCGACGCTCGCGGCAGGAGAGCGCGTCTTCGAAGTGCTCGATGCGCCCGAGATGACCGAGCTCGCGCCTGACCAGGTCGAGGCCATTCCCAAACCTTGCAAGGGCGCGGTCGAATTCGAGCATGTGAAGTTCGGCTACGATCCTGAAAAGCCCGTCATCAAGGATTTCTCGCTCTCGGTCGAACCCGGTCAGATGGTCGCGATCGTCGGACCGACCGGCGCAGGTAAGACGACGCTCGTGAATCTGCTCATGCGCTTCTACGACATCGATGCGGGCACCATCTCGATCGATGGGGTGAACACCGCGCTCGCGACGCGTAGCGATGTGCGCAGCAACTTCGGCATGGTATTGCAGGATGCATGGCTGTTCTCGGGCACGATCCGCGAGAACATCGCCTACGGTGCTCAGGACCCTTCGGAGAAATACATCCGCCTTGCGGCGAAGCTCGCGCAGGCCGATCACTTCATCGAACTTCTGCCCGATGGCTACGATACCGTCATCAAGGAAGATGGCACGAACCTCTCGCAAGGCCAGCGTCAGCTGCTCACCATCGCGCGTGCGCTTCTCTCGAATCCTTCCATCATCGTTTTGGACGAGGCGACGTCTTCGATCGACACGCACACCGAATCGCTCGTACAGAAAGCTATGCGCGAATCACTGGAGGGCAGAACCAGTTTCGTCATCGCGCATCGATTGAGTACCATTCGACAAGCTGATATGATTCTTGTTATTCGAGATGGGGACATTGTCGAGAAGGGGACCCATGAAGAGCTGCTCGCTCTGGATGGATTCTATGCCGAATTGCACAATTCCCAGTTTGTTGACTGTATCGACGAAAGCGATTAGATCCGCGACATGGATTCGACCGAACTCAAGAGCGAAGACGATAAACCGGCGAAGGAGCCGGTCGAGATCGCTGTCTTCGATTTCGATGGCACGTGCATCAGCGGGAATTCTCCCGTTCTGTTGGTGAAGTATCTGCTGCGCCAAGGTAAGGTGCGGCCGACCGTGCTCGCTCGTATCTGCATGTGGGGCATCGCTTACAAGACGCATCTTCCGCAGAACGAAGCTTGGGTCCGCAGCCTCGTCTTCTCTTCGTTCGAAGGCATGAGCAAGGAAGAGGCGGACGAAGAGATGTATCGCTTCTACGACAGCTGGATCGTCCCGCGCATTCGCCCCAAAGCGCTCGAAGTGATGCGCGATCACATCGCTGCTGGGCGCGAGATCTGGATCGTGTCCGCCACCTTCGATCCCATCATCGTGCGCGCGCAGCGCGACCTGCCGTACGATCATCATGTTGCGACGGACATGAAGGTCGATGCAGAGGGAAGGTACACGCGCGAGGTGAAGGGGCGTCCTGTGGAGGGCGCGGAGAAGCTTCGCCAGATCGAAGAGCATGCCGATGAAGTGCATGGGACGGGCAATTGGAAGCTTGCGTACGCGTACGGCGACCACTATTCCGACTCACCGCTGCTCGCTGCTGCCGAGCATCCCTTCGCGGTCACGCCCGGCCCGACGTTGCAGCGTTTGGCAGAGAAAGAGGGCTGGGGGATCCTGGACTGGAAGTAGCCCATCAGTTTCTTCACGGGTGTTCAACGTGGGCTCGATTTGCACGTTTCTTGTAATCACGCATGGGATAATTGAATAACTGTTACTCCTTTAGTAGCATTGGTTAACTAAACCATTCGTCGTCATGAAAGGGCGCTCGCACTGCTTGGACGCGCCTTCTGTGTTTATAAGGGAAGTGAACGAGGATGAACGAGGACACTAACTTCGGCAACGTTCCATCTCATGGTCATGATTTCAGCGATTCGCACGATTACCTGAAGCGCGCTGCGTATGCGGTCGAATCGGGCGATCAATTGTTGGGCATCCATCTCTATCTTGCTGCATTCGAGCAGTCCATGCTCGAGAACATCGTCCCGAGCGATGAGACGCTGGGCGGCATGCGCAAGGCGTGGGATCTTGCCGTGGCCGCTCGCCAGCATTCGCTGGCAGAGTACATCTTCGAGAAGCTCAAGCCCTATGTGAGCTCTGATGAGCTTGCGAGCAAGGCGGATGAGCTTCAGGACATTGCGCTCGATCGCTTGGAGGAGTTCGGCTTCTCGCGCGAAGCGATCGAGGATATGGCCGAGCTCATCAATGAAGACCTGATGGGGCTTTCCCCGAATCTGTTCTGTCGTTATGAAGAGGACGCGCTCGCATCGCCCTTCTCGCTCATGAACTTCACGTCGGGCTCCGACGATGATGATCTTGAGGCGCCCGTGGCTGAACTCGAGGAAGAGGAGTTCGAGAGCCCGGAAGCCGAGGCCAAAGCGAAAGGTCTCGACGAGCCGGAAGGTCCGACCTCGCCCGACCAAGACATCGAGGCGATCAAAGAGGCGCTCGAACCGCTCGAACTTCCCGCATTCCCCCTTCCGAAGTTGAAGGGTGCGAAGATCGCGCACATCGATCTGACCGATCACAAGAAGAAGAAAAAGAAGAAGGCCGAGCCATCGTTCGACTATTCCACGATCCGTGGTTTTTCGGGTGCTATCGAGAAGATGGGACAGCTCGGTGTCGGCCGAATGCGCGATCCGCAGTTCAAGGAATTCGTGAAGATGCTCAATTCTCGTCATGGCGTATCACGCATGCCGCAGCTCGGCACGCTCGTGTTCAGCAGCCCTGCGCGCGAGGATGCGAACTACTTCATGGTCGCGACCGTGGGCGAGATGGGTATTCCTGCAGTGCGCATGCGCATGGATCACAACATGCAGGGTCAGGCGGTCCTGTGCGTCATGGCATCACCCGATGCGGTCATGAACCAAGGCGGCTTGAATCGCTTCGGGTTCGACGGCCCGGCTGCGCTCATCTTGGAAGACCTCGACCTGTGGGATCTTCCTTGGTTCGATATGGGCGGCACGGATGTCCCCGATCTTCTGCAGATGCAGATCTCGCGCGGTGCGCGCGAGGCGATGGCCTTCATCCAGTCTGCGCTCGAGAATCCCGAGGTCACGGTTTTGGTCTCTGCGTCGAATCTGGATGCGCTCGATGCCTTGTTCGGTCCGATGCTCGGCTTGTATCGCGTCGTGGAGCTCGACTATCCTACCGATGCTGAGCGCAAGGAGATCTGGCGTCACGCGCAGAGCGAGCACCCGTCCATGCGCGGTCTCGATGTGCTGCAGATGGTCCCGTTCTCGAAGGGCATGTCGCGCTTCGAGCTGTATGCGGTCATCACCGAATCGGTCGAAGAAGCATATCGTCGCAGCATCGCGAAGGATTGCTTCTGCGCAGTGCGCAGCGACGATGTACTGATGCGCCTGGCGAACTTCCACGATCTTGACTCGAAGGAATATGAAGCCATTGAGAAAGCGGTCATGGATCGCTTCCATCGCTCCATGGATCACATCGACGACTTGTTGAAAGAAGACTGATGGATATCACGCGCCGTTGCGATTACGCCTGTAGGATCCTGCGCTCGGCTTATGAGTGCGGGCAGTCCTATATCTCCATCGCCGATGTGGCGGAGAAGGAGAGCGTGCCGTATTCGTTCGCGCGCAGCATCCAGCACGACCTGGTGAAAGCCGGTTATCTGAAGACGATCCGCGGCGTGCGTGGCGGTCTGACGCTCGATTGCGATCCGCATGAGGTCACGCTGCAGGAGGTCATCGAGGCGCTGCAAGGCCCGATCGGCATGTCTCCCTGCTCGGTCGATTGTTCCTATTGCGATCGTTCGTCGGGTTGCGAGTTCAACTCGGTGTGGTGTGCTGCCGATGTGTTGGTGGCGCAGCTCTTCTCGTCCATCACGCTGGCCGATCTCTTCGAGAAGGGTGCGAGTCACCCTGAGGTGAGCAGGATCCTCGATTCGAAGTACTAGCGCGAGCGCCAGCGCTTTTGTTCGTCACCTCACTCGCGAGATACGCCCATGAACACGACCTTCACTCCCGAACAGCTCGATAACTTCATCCGCACCGTCTGGCGCGAAGGGGAGGATCATCATCGCGATCTTCCTTGGCGCTACATCGACGATCCGTATGCGGTGCTCGTTTCCGAGATCATGCTGCAGCAGACGCAGGTCTCGCGCGTCGAGAAGCACTGGACGCGGTTCTTAGATCTTTTCCCTACGCTCGATGCGCTGGCTTCAGCCGACGTTTCGTTGGTGCTAGAGATGTGGCAAGGGCTCGGCTACAATCGTCGCGCGCTCGCGCTCAAACGTACCGCGGAGTACTGCGCCGAACACTACGCGGGCAAGCTGCCCGAAGACCATGCGCAGTTGCTCGCGCTTCCTGGTATCGGACCCGCGACAGCTGGTGGCGTGACGGCGTTCGCCCTCCAAAAGCCCACGCTCTATCTCGAGACGAACGTGCGCACGGTGTTCTTGCACGAACTCTTCCCTAGCGAGGAAGGGGTGAGCGATAAGCAGCTCGAACCGCTCGTGCTCGCGACGTGCAGCAAGGATGATCCGCGCGGGTGGTATTACGCGCTGCTCGATTATGGTGCGCATCTGAAGTCGATCATACCTAATCCTTCGCGCAGATCTAAGCACTACACCAAGCAGTCAACCTTCGAAGGATCGAAACGCCAGAAGCGCGCGGAGCTCGTGCGCATCGTGCTGGCAGACCCTGGCATCACGCTCGATGAAGCACATCGGCGACTCGATGAATTCGAGGCAGGGAAGGGGCGTGCGCTGATCGACCAGGCGCTCTTCGACGAGTTGGTCGCGGCTCTTTCGTCTGAAGGCTTCTTCACCTTCGACGAAGCGACGAACACCTTGCGTTCTTAGATGGTGGGGTAGGAGCCGAGCACCTTCACTTCGTGCAGCTTCAGACGCAGGCAGTTCAGCGCCGTCTGCACGTCCACATCGCTCGTCGAGCCCTCGAAATCGATGAAGAACATGTAGTCGCCCAAGGCTTGCTTGGTCGGACGCGACTGGATCTTCGTCAGGTTGATGTCGGCGTAAGCGAATTCCGAGAGGATCATCAGAAGCGATCCCGATTTGTCCTGCTTCAGGCTGAGCAGGATGGAGGTCTTGCGCTCCTTTTCGGGGAAGACTTCAGGCATGCCTTGGCGCGCGATCAGCGCGAACGAGGTCTGGTTGCCGAAATGATCCTCGATGTTCTCTTCGTAGACCACCGCGCCATACAGCTCGGCGGCGAACTTGTTCGCGATGCTGGCCACGGTCTTGTCGTTCATGGCCTTGCGCACACCGGATGCGGTCGACGAAGCGGAACTGGTCGTGCGGCCAGGGAAGTATTCGGTGATGTAGCGACGACATTGACCGATTCCTTGGGGGTGCGAAACGATCGTTTCGATATCAGCCACTTCAGCGTCCGGATGGATCACGAGGCAATGATGGATGTCGAGCACGGTCTCTGCCAGGATCTCGACGTTGGCATGCGTCGCGAAGTTGTCGAGGCATGCGGTAACGGGACCTTCGAGCGCATTCTCGGTAGCCACTACGCCATAATCGCAGCGCCCGCGCTCCACGTTGTCGAAGACTTCCGTGAACGAGACGCATTCTACGAGCTCGGCTTCTTGCAGCCCGAGCTTGTCCATGAAGCGATGCGTCGCTTCATCGCTGTACGTTCCAGCTGGTCCTAGATAGGCGATCTTGGTCTGGGTGGTCATGTGCGCTCTTTTCAAATTCGCTCGATCGGTCTTGTGGGGTAATTGTAAACGAATCGACGAGCTTTCATCACTTGGCTACCGTTCGCCCGCCAAATGGAACGGAACTTTTGAAGGGTTTGTGAGGATTACGGTGTTTCTATGGATTGTGTTATTTCGAAAAAGCGCGGTAACACTTTCTTACCACTTGCGGGAATAACCGACGTTTTTCGAATCGAACCGCGCGTTCCTTGCTGGTAATGAACGAAAATGCTATTCAGAAGTTTTACTGGAAGAAGACACCCTTAAGGAGGTGTGCACATGGTAACAGAGGCTATCTCACCAGAGTTTCTGGCTAAGCTTGAAGCGCGTGGCGTTTCTCGTCGTAGCTTCATGAAACTTTGCGGCTCTCTCGCGGTTGCAGCAGGTCTTACCGAACTCGCTGCTCCTCGTGTTGCGGCTGCGATCGAGAACTCGGTCATTGGTGCTGAAGAAGGCAAGCTCTTTCCTGTGATCTGGATCGAGGGCGCATCCTGCACCGGCTGTACCGAGTCTTTCGCTCAAGGTGATTCTCCTGATCCAGGCTACATCGTTCTTGAAATGATCTCGCTCAACTACTGCGAGACCCTTTCTGCGGCGGCAGGCTGGTCCATGGAAGAAGCTAAAGAGCAGACGATCGAAGCAGGCAACTACATCCTCATTTACGAAGGTGCAGTATTGGAAGGTTGGGACGGTCAGGCGCTTCGTGTCGCTAACGAGGTCGGCACCGACATCCTCGCTCATGCTGCAGAGAACGCGAATGCAGTCGTTGCCCTCGGATCTTGTGCGGTGAATGGTGGCTGGATGGCCGCTTATCCCAACTCAGCTCAGGCTATCGGTGTTCAGGGTCTCCTGAACAAGCGCGGTATCGACACCCCGGTCATCAACATCCCCGGTTGTCCCGCGAACCCTGAGTGGGTCACTTCGGTGCTCGTCGACGTTCTGCTCGTCGGCCAGCTTCCTGAGCTCACCAACGAGAACAAGCCGAAGGTCATCTTCAATCAGACCGTGCATGACAATTGTCAGCGCCGCGGCCACTTCGAGAACGGCGAATTCGTCTACGCATTCGGCACTCCCGAAGAGAAGATGGGCTACTGCCTGTATCCGATGGGTTGCCGTGGTCCTCAGGTCAAGGCCAACTGCGGTATCGTGCGCTGGAACCGTCGTCGTTCCTGGTGCGTCGAGTCCGGCGGTCCTTGCATCGGCTGCTGCGTAGCAAACCCGAACAACCCGGGCGAGAACTGGGTCGAGACCAACACGCCGTTCCGTGCACGCTTCCGCGATCTGCGCATCGGCGGTGCTGTCGTTCAGCCTGAGGCCATCGCTTGGACGGTCACGGGCATCCTCGCTGCAGCGCTCGTCGTTCATGGCTTCGGCATGAAGAAGGCTGGTCGTACCGATGGCGGTGCTCCGTTCGAGAAAGAACGCGAATGGGATATGAAGCACCCCAACGAATCGATCGGCATCTACACCCTCGACGATAACTCGAAGGGAGGCAACTAATAATGGCACGTTCAATCATCGATCCCGTAACTCGTATCGAAGGTCACCTTCGCGTCGAGATGGAAGTCGATAACGGCGTCGTTTCCGACGCTTGGGTCTCTGGTGGTTGCTTCCGTGGCATGGAGCTCGTAGTTCAGGATCGTACTCCTGAAGACGCTGCGCACATCGTTCAGCGTATCTGCGGCGTTTGCCCGGTTTCCCACACCCACGCTTCCTCCATCGCTGCTGAAGCGGCATACGGCATTGTCATCCCGAATCAGGCACGTATCATCCGTAACCTGATCGAAGGCGGCCAGTTCCTCCACAGCCATATCCTGTGGCTCTACACGCTGGCAGCGCTCGACTATGTCAATCCGCTCAACGCGCTCAACGCTAACGTCGGCAAGGCTTACGACCTCATGGAGGCCGCAGGCACTTCTTGCAACACCGACCTCAAGACCCTCATGGGAACGCTCACCAAGTTCGCGAACAACGGTCAGCTCTCCATCTTCAGTGGCGGTTGGTTCCTCGACGGTCTCGCACCCGAGGCGTTCAAGCTCGATCCGGAAGCCGACCTCATCTGCACCGCGCACTATCTCGAGGCGCTCAACATGCAGGCGAAGGCATCCGAGATCTGCGGTCTCATCGGTGGCAAGATGCCGCACGTCATGACCGTGGTTCCTGGTGGTACCGCATTCGTTCCGACCGAGGAGAAGCTCGACGAGCTCTACTCGATCACCCGCGAACTGCGCGATTGGATCGACTCCACCATGCTTCCCGACACCAAGATCATCGCTTCTGCGTATCCTGAGGCTCTCGGCTTCGGTCGTGGTTGCGGTCGCTACGTCGCATGGGGCGTCTTCCAGCGTCCTAACTTCGAGATGGCCGATCGTTACATGCCATCCGGCGTCGTCTACACCAATGGCGAACTTCGCCTCGAAGATGTCGACGAAGCAGCGATCAAGGAATATGTCGGCCACTCCTGGTATGTCGGCGATTCCGACCTGAACCCACGTGAAGGCGTTACCGACCCGCTGTACACCGAGTACTACGTCGCTGGTACCGAGCATGAGGAAAATGGCCACATGATCGGCACCGTCAACGATCGTTACACCTGGTCCAAGGGCCCAAGCTACAATGGTGAATGCATGGAAGCTGGTCCGTTCTCCCGTGTCCTCGCAGCTTATCTGCGCGGTGGCGAGAAGAATCAGTACGTCGTCAATTCGCTCGACAAGCTCATGGCAGACCTCAACCTCACGCTTCCGCAGCTCCAGTCCACGCTCGGTCGTGTCGCTGCACGTCAGGTCGAGTGCTCCTACATCGCTCACCTCATGGTCGAATGGGTCGACGAGCTCATCGCGGCTCTCAAAGAGGGCGACAGCGAATACTTCCGTGCTCCCGAGCACCTCACCGGTGACGGCACGGGCTTCTGGGAGGCACCGCGTGGTGCTCTCTACCACACCGAGCATGTCGACAACGGTCGCATCACCGGTTACCAGATCATCATTCCTACTACTTGGAACATCGCACCTCGCAACGCTGATGGTGTTCGTGGTCCTATGGAGCAGGCTCTCATCGGTACCCCGGTCGACAACGTCGATGCTCCGATCAATGCGCTTCGTACCGTTCATAGCTACGACCCGTGTACTGCTTGTGCTGTTCACGTGTCCGAACCTGCAACGGGCAAGCACTTCGAAACCGTTACGAGCCCTTGGGGGGTGAGGTAAATGGCACACCTCGCACACTATAAGCAGGCCCATCCACTGCCCATGAAGGTCACTCACTGGGTGAACCTCTGCTGCATGGCGCTCCTTATCTTCACTGGTTTTCTGATCCATTTCCCCTTCTGGGCGGGTCTGACCGGCGTCGCTCGTGGTGTCCATGTCTTCTGCGGCATGGTGCTGGTCGTTAACTGCATCCTGCGTATCGTCTTCGCATTCATGTTCCATTCTGCTCCTACGGGCGGCACGCGCAACATGGTTCGCGACTACAAGACCTACCTTCCGCAGGCGGACAACAAGCATCAGCTCATTCCGTGGATCAAGTACTACTTGTTCATCAAGAAGGATCATCCGCTGTCAGCGAAGCTGGGCGTGCCTCAGAAGCTCTCCTATCTCTTCGTTTGTCTGTTGATCTTCATCATGGGCTACACTGGCTTCTGCCTTTGGATCCCGACCGCGTCTTGGGATTTCTTCGCTGCAGGCACTGCAGCAGTTGGTGGCATCATGTCCATGCGCATCATCCACTACTTCCTCATGTTCGTTTTCATCTGCTTCTCGATGATCCACATCTATCTGGTATTCATCGAAGGCACGGCGAATGCTAAGAACATGCTCGCTGGCAAGGAGCATGGCGGCCTGGTCTACGATCCAGAGCGTCACTGCATCGTCGGCGAAGATCACAGCGTGGGCGAGCACTAGACCGCACGCGCGATCGCGATGCGCATACGCTTCGGCATGAACGCAAGACCGTAAGGTTGATGAAAGGACTCGATTCGTCGAGTCCTTTCTTTTTTGTGAGAATAACGACCCCTAGCTCGTGGCTCTTGCGGTTTTGCAAGCGCCTATAGCGACACTGAATTCTGAGGGCTCACGAGCAAGAGGATTTCGTGCCCAAAATGCTCGCACTCACGGCAAACTGGAGGCTGTGGTCTTGCCGTTTCTTGTACCATAAGAAAAAAGAACACCCGCGCGTATGAACTTGAGAGAGGCCTGTATGAAGAAAGAAGAGAAGAAAGAGAAGACCTACCGCGAAGAGCTGATGAAGGACTTGCTTCCCATCAATCTTGGCGCGTTGTTCATGGCGCCCATTTGGGGTCCTGCGAACGGGATCTGGATCACGATCCTGTACTACCCGCTGTGGCTGTTCGCCGACAATCTCTTCTATGAAGCTTTCACCAACCCCACTACCTTGAGCGTTATCTTCTCGATCGTGGTCGCCGTACTGCTCGCAGTGGTCACCATCGTGTTCGCGCGCGTCTCTCAGGGCTACGCATGCGAGCGTGCGATCAACATGGGCAAGACGAAGGAATGGTACATCAAGCGCCAGCGCGTATGGGCGGTCGCTATGGGCATCCTTGCGATCGTGATGATCGCGCTCGCCACGTTCTACAACCTTGCGATTCGTCCCGGTATGCCGGTCGCATAAACGCGACGGAAAGTGGAGCGCTATGAAGATCGCGGTCTTTTGCGTGGGCAATCGCCTCATGCTCGACGATGGTATCGGGCCTGCAGTATACGATGAACTGGTAGAACGTTACGAGATACCGGATAACGTCGATCTTTACGACCTTGGTTGCATGACCATGAAGCTCATCTCTAAAGTGAACGATTACGACCTCATCATCACGGTCGATGCGGTCGATGGCACCGATGCGGAACCAGGTACGGTCTTTCGTTATCAGCCCGACGATCTTGCGCGCACTACGTCAGCTATGGCGTCGCTTCATGAATTGAAGCTGGTCGATCTCTTCGATGCAGCACAGTTGCTCGGGTATTCTTGCGATGGTATCTGCTATGGCATGCAGATTGAGAACATGTCTCCTGCGGAACTGACCGAAGGGCTCACGCCGAAGGTGTACGACCGTCTCCCGTTCCTGACAGAATCTGTGGTCGCGGAGCTCGATCGCAGGGGAGCGAAGCTCACCCCGAAGCAGACTTCGCACTGAGCTTGCCGAACTCACGAGGGGCTTTGTTCTGCATGATCGTAGGACGACTCGCTGCTTCTATCTTAGTATTCTAAAGCGAAGCAGCGCAGCGACGCATGAGCGAATCTGCATAGCTGATTCGCGAACAGGGAAGCGGGTCGATCCGAGATCATGTAGAGCAAAGCCCTCTCGTCACGTTCATGCGATGAGAGGGCTTTGATCGTTCTCTTATGGTTCGAGTCGTGCGTTTCGGCTCGAACTACTTGTATGAGCGGTGGTCGCGATAATTCGCGAGGTATCCTGCGAATTCCTTCGAAGTGTCAGAGTTGCCGACGCGCCACATCTTGTGGTCGATGATGGTGCTCTGGAAGCCGTAGTACGAGTCGATGTAGGCGATCAGCTTATCGAGTGCTTCGAGCTGCGCTTTGGGATATCCTTCGCCCGTGCTGCCGTTGTGGACGAGTTCGATACCGATAGAGTAACTGTTCATACCGTAATCGTTGCTCCAGGAATTGCGGGTGGTGCCTCGTTTGTCGTCTCTGCTTTCATCAGTGACGCCGAATTTTGTATTATGGCCTGCGGTTCCCCAGCCAGCATGATGTGCGATCTTGTCCATGGGTACGCATTGAACGATGGTGCCATCTTTGCCGATCACGAAATGAGCCGCGATGAGGTTGCCGTTGCTCGCCCACCAGTTCACGACGTTTTGGGGCGTGCCGCCGCCTTCAGTATCGTGGAGCACGATGTATTTCTGATACTGAGCTGTCTTCGTTCCGTGAGAGAGGGAAGAGCGAATATCTTGGATGATGTTCGCCTGTACCCAGACCCCATTGGCTCCAACATAGTACTTTCCGCCATCGACCCAAGCGTTCGTCGCCATCGCGCCGCTGTTCTTGTCGAGCCAGTACCACTTATTGCCATCTTTCAGCCAGCCCGTCTGCATGACGCCATTCTTGTCGCCATAGAACCACTTACCAGCCAGCTTCTGCCAGCCCGTGAGGATCTTGCCGTTAGCGTCTTTCAGGATGACCTTGTCGCCGCTGAATGTACCGATGGTGGTGATGGCACCCGAAGATGCTGCATAGCCGCATGCGCCGTTGTCGAGCTTCACTTGGCAGTTCGCCTGCATAGCGCCACTCGAGGTGAACGAATAGAGCGCGCCGTTGATGGTCGCTTTCGTATTCGCAAGCATCAAGCAGTCCTTGTCGGCTTGTAGCCAATACCACTTATTTCCGCTCTTGAGCCAGCCAGTCTTGAGCGCACCAGATTTGGTCGCGTAATACCATCCCTCGGAGAGCTGCACCCATTTATTGGCATACATCGCACCTGAGGCATTCGAGATGTACCAAGAATCGCCCACCTTATACTTGCCGGTCTTCATAGCGCCATCAGCGGAGCCGAGATAATACCACTTACCGCCGCTCTTGAGCCAGCCTGTGGTCATGGCGCCCGAGTTCTTGTAGTGATACCAGGTTCCATTCTCCTTATTCCAGCCTGTCTTCATCGCACCAGAAGAGGTGAGGAAGTAAGTGGCGTTGCCGACGGCCTGTTTACCCGTGAGCATCTTGCCGTTGGAGGGATCGAGGTAATACCATTTGCCCTTCACCTTCGCCCAGCCAGTCTTCATCGCGCCCGAACCTGTGAAGTAATACCAGATGTCGTCGACCTTCTGCCAACCCGTCTTCATGTCGCCATTGGCGGGATCGAGGTAATACGTGACGTTCTTGATGGTCTGCCATTCGGTCTGCATCATGCCATTCGTAGGATCGAGGTAATACCACTTGTTCTTGACCTTGGCCCAGCCGGTAGCCATCGCACCTGACTTATTGAAGTAATACCAGGTATCGCCCTGTTTCAGCCAGCCAGTCTTCATAAGAGCGGTATCGGCATCGAGATAGTAGGTCTTGCCGTCGATCTTGACGAATCCGGTCAGTGCGCCTTCGTCGGTGAGATACTTCCAACCTGCAGCGCTCTTCTGCCAGGTTCCATTCGTAGGTTGAGAGATGACAGGTGCTTGAGCCTCGGTTTCTTCGTCCGCATGCGCGCTGGTGAGCGAGAAGCCAACACAGAGTGCGAGTACGAAGGCGACGAGGAGTGAGAAGGTGATGCGAGTGGCTCTGAGATACATGGAGCAGCCTTTCTTCGAGAAGTGAGCGATCGACAAGGGGTCCTTGTGCGTCGTTTTTCCTTTATATCACGGATCTGGTCGTCGTGAAAGCGTTCGATCAGGAGAAACAGGTGATGAAACGGGTTTCGTGCGCGCTAATCCCGTTCGAGCGAGTAGTACGCTGGAGCCTCGAGAGACTCTGCTGCGAGGAGCGATTCCTCTTCGACTGCGGGTGCGGATGCGGGAGCCTTCGCGGGTGCGCTCGGGGCTTCGAGAGTCGCAGCGGTGAGCGTCTTGTGCCCTGCGAGGGGGACGGCTTTCTCGAAGTTCGGAAGGAGCTTGTTGAAGACGTTCACTACTACGCCGACGAAGAGTGCTGAGAGGATGGTGCCCTCGCGCACGCCGAACAGCCCACCCATCGCGATGAGCGAGATAGCAGCGCCGGTAAGACCTTGGATGGAGTCGAATGCCACTTTGCATTTCGGGAATTCGATCTTGGTGACCTTAGAAACCGCGAGCACGATACCTTCGCCCGGGAGCGTGATGAGCGAGGCTTTCACCTGAAGGAAGATACCGAAGCCGGTCATGAAGACGCCGATGACGGTGTAGAACAGCTCGAAGCCGTAATTGGGCATCGGGATGGCAGCGCAGAGCGGCACGAAGAAGTCGATCATGGCCGAGAAGACGAAGACGAACGCGATCTGTAAGAACTGGATCGGGTTGAAATCGCGACGCAGCAGGACGATCTGGATGAGTACGAAGAGCACGTTGATGACGAAGGTCCAGGTGCCGATGGTCCAGTCCGTTGTGAAGCTGAGGACCGCGGGTATGCACGAGATAGGAGAAGTGCCCAGTCCCGATGCGCGCGTGAGCGCCACCGATGCTGCCACCATGGCGAGACCGAAGAACATGACCGCCAAACGCAAGACCATGTTTGGAGCAGCTTTATCGAAGAAAGTATGCCAACGCTCAGTAAGATCCATGATGCTCTTCTCTTTGCCTATGCTCGTCGTATGGGAAGGTGTTACGACTTGATTCTACGTCTCGTCGACGCTCGTCAGAGCATCTTTTACGTAAAAGGGGCTTGAAGGGCAGATGTCGTTCAGGAAGCACTCTTCGCATTTCGGGCGACGCGCGATGCAGGTCTCGCGACCGAAGAGCACCCACTGGTGATTGATCGGACCCCAGTATTCGCGTGGGTAGAGCTTCAGCAGATCCTGCTCGGTCTTCAAGGGGGTGTCGGCGTTCGAGAACTTCAGACGATGCGCGATGCGGAATACGTGCGTATCGACTGCGATGCCCTCCACGATGCCGAAGCCTTCGTTCAGCACGATGTTGGCGGTCTTGCGACCAACACCGGGAAGTTTCTGCAGGCTGTCCATGTCTTGCGGGACCTCGCCGCCGAAATCGCTCATGATCATCTGGGCGCAGGCGACGCAATTCTTCGCCTTGTTGCGAAAGAAGCCGAGCGAATGGATCAGATCCGCGACCTCTTCGACGTTGGCTTGCGCCATGGACTCGGGCGTGCCGAAGCGTTCGAAGAGCGCGGGCGTGACCCGGTTGACGTTCACGTCGGTGGTTTGCGCAGAGAGCGCGACGGCGATGGTGAGCTCGAAGGGTGTGCGGTAATGCAGCGCACATTCGGGTTCGGGATAGTGAAGGCTCATGCGCCGCGCGACTTCGAGCGCGCGTCGTTCTTTGTCGGCTTTCTTCTCACGTGCCATGCTTCATCCCTTCGGTGGTACGGATCGTTCTCACATTGTAGCAGGCGGAGGGAAGGATAGGGTGCGGTCATGGTGCAGTCCTGCGATCATACGTTCTGCTCGTGTGGAGGTGTGCGGATGGTGCGTGCCGAATCAGTAACGAGCCCGTGAAAAGACATTCGGGTTTGATAGACTGATATCCGCTGAACGCCGCGAAATGCGGCTTTTCGTGTTGGTGAATCACTGTTCGTGGGTCGCTCTTCGTTCGGTTCGCGCCGAACCAGAGGCGATCTCGCTTCGTTCTTATCGAAAGGGTCTTCATGCTCATCGATCTCTTATCACGGACCTTGAAGCGCTCAGGTGCGCTCGACAACTTCTGGGGCAAGCTCGACGCAGGGCAGGACGCTACTGTCGGCGTCGCCTCGTCGGCGCGCCCGTTCCTGGTGGCCGCACGCTTCGCGCTCCATCCGCAGCCGACGTTGGTGGTGGTGCCGGGTGACGAGGCAGCGGAGACTTTCGCACGTATGCTCGGATCGTACATCGGTGAAGAGCGTGTGTTCCTCTATCAAGAGCGCAACGAGAATCCTTTCGTGCTCGATCCGCCTGCCAGTGCGAAGGAATACCAAAAGCATGCGCGCGAATCGGCGCGAAGGCTCGAAGCGCTCTGGGCGCTCCAGAGCGGCAAGGAATGCATGGTGGTCGCTTCGGCGCGTGCGCTCCTGCGCAAGGCCGCACCTGCATCCGCGCAGACCGCGCGACCGCTTTTGTTGCAGGTGGGTCAAGAACTGAGCGAGCAAGGGATCGAAGGCGTCGACGATTATGAGAGCTTGATCGAGAAGTTGGTCTCGATGGGGTATGAGAACACCGGTAAGCTCGATGGACCCGGAACGTTCAGCGCCCACGGTGGCACGATCGATGTTCATGCAGGCAATCTGGTGAACCCAGTGCGCCTCGACTTCTTCGGTGATGAATTGGAAGAGATCCGCAGTTTGCTTCCGGGAACAGGACAATCGTTCTCATCGCGCGATGTGGTCGAGATCTTCCCAGCGCGAGAATTCACTGTCACGAGCAGCGGTGCGCGCCATGCGCAAACGCGCCTCGTCCCGCAATCGACCACGACGCCGCTCTATCGCGACCTGCTCGATGCGCTCGATAAGACCGAGACCTTCGCGCCCAGCGCGCTGTTGCCTTATGTCTACGAAGAGACGGCTTCGGTAGGTGATTACCTGCCGAGCGATGCGCTCACCGTGGTGGTCGAGCCGCGAAGCTTGGTGGATGATGCGCTTCACTACCGTGACGAACTGATGAAGAAGACCGACGCGTCGGTGCTGCTCTTGGAAGAGCTCTTCTTCACGCCGCAAGAGTTGGACTTCGGCGCGAATCAGCGGGCCACCTATGTCTCGATCATGCGCATTGGGGTCGAGCTCGACGACGAGATCGTGGTCAAACGCGTGGATGTGGCAGGGGATGGCGAGAAGCTGTTCGGCAAGCTCTATTCGCTCACGCAGCAAGGCTTCACGGTCGTGTTCTCGGTGCCGCATTTCCGCGCGCGTCAGGAGATGAAGCTCGAACTGGTTGATCGTGGCATTCCGATCAAGGAAGAGCTTGATGTGCTGGCTGCGTCTGATGAGACGAGCGCCGATGGCGGCGAGCGCGAGGCGAAGTTGCGTCGCGGTGTGGTGAACATCGTCGACGTGGACATCCCGCTCGGCATGATCTTCCCGGCGGCGAAGCTGGCGCTGGTGTCGCTCTCGGACACACAAGGAAGCATGTCCGTGCGTTCGACCAAGCGCGTGGACGTGACCGAGATCACGTTTCCGTACAAGCCGGGCGACTACGTCGTGCATGCTCATCATGGCGTGGCGTTCTTCCGCGACTTGGTGCGGCGCGATATCGGCGGCATCGAACGCGATTACCTGCTCTTGGAGTACGCGGAGGGCGACAAGCTCTACGTTCCGGTCGAGCAGTTCGACCGCGTGACGCGCTACGTGGGGCCCGAGGGTGCAAGTCCGCGTCTGACGCGCCTGAACACGTCGGACTGGTCGCGGGCGATCGGACGTGCGCGCAAGGCGACCAAACAGCTCGCGTTCGATCTGGTCGACGTGTATACCCGCCGTAGCGCGACGAAGGGCTATCAATACAAGGAAGATACGCCTTGGCAGCATGAGATGGAGGAGGCGTTCCCGTATCAGGAGACCCCCGACCAGCTTGCCGCCATCGCGGACATCAAGACCGACATGCAGTCGATCCATCCGATGGACCGCCTGGTATGTGGTGATGTGGGCTTCGGCAAGACCGAGGTGGCGCTGCGTGCAGCGTTCAAAGCAACACAAGATAAGAAGCAGGTGATGGTGCTGTGTCCTACCACCATTCTGGCACAGCAGCACTACACCACGTTCAAGGAACGCTTCGAACCCTTCGGCGTGCGTGTCGAAGTGCTCTCGCGTTTCAGGACGGCAGCACAGCAGAAGAAGACGTTGGAAGACTTCGCCAATGGTGACGTGCAGGTATTGGTGGGGACGCACCGCTTGCTCTCGCGTGACGTGAACCCGAAGGATCTAGGCCTCGTGATCATCGACGAAGAGCAGCGCTTCGGTGTCGGCCATAAGGAACAGCTGAAGAACATGCGCGAGTCGATCGATATCCTCACGCTCTCGGCGACGCCGATCCCGCGCACCATGCAGATGGGACTCTCGGGCGTGCGCGACATGAGCCTGATCATGACGCCGCCGGATGATCGCAGGCCGGTCGAGGTGCACGTGGGGGAATGGGATCCTGACGTGGTGGCAGATGCCATCGCGCGCGAGCTCGATCGCAAGGGCCAGGTCTACTATGTGTCCAACCGTGTGCGTTCGATCGATGACGCGGTCAAACGCGTGCGCGAAGCAGCTGGTGAGGCGCGTATCGGCGTGGCGCATGGCAAGATGTCGAAGGAGGAGCTCGAGATCGTGATGGAAGATTTCTCGGCAGGAGAGATCGACGTGCTAGTGGCCACTACCATCATCGAGAGCGGCATCGACAACCCGCATACCAATACGCTCATCATCGAGGACTCGCAGCGCTTGGGTCTCGCGCAGATGTACCAGCTGAAGGGCCGCGTGGGCCGCTCCTCGACGCAGGCGTACGCGTACTTCCTGTTCCCTGATAACGTGCCGCTCACTGAAGAGGCGCGCGACCGTTTGACAGCGATCGACGAGAATGCGGATCTGGGCAGTGGTATGCGCATCGCGATGAAGGATCTCGAGATCCGTGGCGCGGGCAGCATCTTGGGCGCGGAACAGAGCGGCAATATGTCAGCGGTGGGCTTCGACCTGTACGCGCAAATGCTCTCGCAGGCGGTCACGCTCACGCGCGAAGGTGAGAGCGTGGGTGACAACTATCTGCCCGAAGCGCTCTCCGACATCGTCATCAACGTGCCCGACCATACCTATATTCCCGAAGAATACGTGCCCGATGCGGATGAACGCGTGCTCTATTACCGTAAGCTCGCGAGCGCGGATACGATCGAATACGTGGATGCGCTCGCTGAAGAGATAGCGGCCAAGCATGGCGAGATGCCGCCCGCTACCGTCAATCAGTTCCAGAAGGCACGCCTGAAGGCGTTCGCGAACGAGCGCAATATCTCGCAGATATCCGTAACGGGCGGAAAATTGGTGGTCGAGCCCATCACGATCTCGAAGACGCAAGCCTCTGCGCTGCGCAAGAAAGCGGGACGCTACTTGGCGGACAAGAAGAAATTGATCGTGCCGATGCGCGCCGTGGGAGAGAGCGAAGACGGCACGACGCTCACCGCCGTGCATGCGTTCTTATCGGATTTGCTCGCTTAGCTGCGGTGCGCGGTGCAGACGAACTGCGCGACCTTGGTACCAAGATCATCGTCGATGTCGACCGTGTAGAAACCGACGCTGCGGCCGCCTTTGTTGGTGCTGCCCGTCGCGATGAGCTTCTCGCCCTTCGCGGGAGAGAAGAAGCGGATCGTGCAATCGATCGCCACAGTGGGCTTGTTGTCGAGGTTGGAGATGACCGCCATGGTGAAATCTGCCAGCGTGAACATCGCACCACCCATCACCGTGCCATTCGCATTCAGGTGATCGGGCGTGATGGGCATTTCGCAGATGGCGTGATTCGCACGCGCTTCGACGATCGAGCATCGTGCCTGCGCTGCGAACTTGTCCTGCGCGAAATATGCTCGGATCTCTTCAAGAGAATTGTTCTCGTCTACCATGGTAGCTCCTTCACTCGTTCGTTCTTTCGTCCAAGAAGATAGTAGCATTCGTTTCGAGAAGATAGGCTGCGCCCGTGGGGCAATAGAGCGCGCAATTTCCGCACGCGATGCACAGCAGCGGATCGACTTGGATCGCACCTTCGCCATCGACCGACCGCGCGCCGGAGGGGCAGTGCGAGAAGCACGGTTCGTAGCAGTGCTGGCAGAGCGATTCGTCGACAGCTGCCAGGTAGCGGGGGATGTTCTCGGCGATGGCGGGGTGCTCCTGCACGGTGTTCGCGATCATATGGAGGCGTGGCCAGGTCTTCTTGATGGGAAGCTCGACCGTGGAAGGCACATGCTGGTGATGGCGCGCATTAGTGGCGTGCCCTTTCGCGCGCATGTGTTCGGTGCGGGCGTGGTAGTTCGCGAGCGTTTCGTTATTGCGCTTGCGGTGCTTACCTGAGGTGATGTCTTCCACCTCATTGATGAGCGAGGTGGCCACGCCGCGACGGTGGAATTCATCGTCGGTCGCATCGAAGAAGCGCGTGAGGATATCGGCCTTCTCGGGCAAGTGTTCGGCCCTTCCCATGTGAATACGCGTCCACTGCTCGCCCAAATTCACGGCATGCGTGAAGAAGCTACGGGCATCGTCGCCCGCGATGGGACAATCTTCGCAGAGCGCGAAGTTGCAGTAGATCTGAACATGAGGCGTCACTTCGAGCGCGGAAGCCCAGAATTCGGGCGCGACCGCGCCGATGCAAGGCAAGACGACGACGTTCGGGTGGACCTCGAAGTCTTCAGGGATCTGATCGTAGCAGGTGAAGAACACTGGGTCGCCGTCCGCGGAAAGACGGCGGACCTTCTCGATCAGGTCGTTCATGGTGATGCGTTCGGTCACGAAGGCATCGCAGACGCCGCAGCAGAGCCCGCAGCGCGTGCAATGTTGCGTATCGATGAGCGGTGCACCTGCCTCATCGAACGAGATGGCATCGTAGGGGCAGACGAACGTGCAGCGCTCGCATGCGCTCCCAGCGAGTCGCGTGCAGAAGCCTGGCAGCACGGCGATCGGAAAGCGCTCCTCCACGTCGTCCTCGAGCGACTCGTGCGAGCCTCGTTGAGCCGTTGCCTGAGCGGCGTCGGGCGCACCGAAAGCAGAGCCCGCAGCGAATGCTTCGAGGGCTGCGCTCGAGATCGGTATGCTCTTGTCTTCGCTCATAGGCGCCTTTCGGCCTTGATGGAGGACGGGTCTTGGCGTGAAGGGCGCAAGTCGCAGCCTTCACGCGGCGTTGCGGTTCGCGCGGGATCTTTCGTGGTCTTAAGCTCCGAATACGGTGTCGAGCGTGTAGTCGATACGTGCCAGTACGTCGTTGCGATCCATGAGCTCGATGCTCTCGAAGAGCGGAGGCGAGACCTGCGAGCCGGTAACAGCTACGCGGATGGGCTGGAAGATGAGCTTGGCCTTCAGGTCGAGCTTCTCGGTCAGTTCGCGCACAGTGTCTTGCAGCGGATCGCATTCCCAGGGGATCGATTCATCGGCAAGGATCGCACGCACTTCGCGCAGCACTTTGTCGGCGCGACAGCCTTCCTTGAGCAGGTTCTTGTTGACCGACTTCTCGTCGAGCGTGACGCTGGGGCCATCGAAGATGAAAGCGAGCTTCTCGGGCGCTTCGGTGAGACGCTTCATACGTTCTGCGACCAGCGGATAGAGCTTCTCGAACCATTCGTGGTCCTGCTCGATCTTCTCTGCGGTGGTGAGGCCGGCTTCGATGAGGAACGGTGCGACCGCGTCGACCCAGGCAGCGGCGCCCATGTTCTGGATGTAGACGCCGTTCATCCAATCGAGCTTCTCGTCGTCGAGGATGGCGTCCTTGCGCGTGACGCGATCGAGCGTGAAGTTGCTGGTGAGCGTGTCGCGGTTGATGATGGTGGTCTCGCCATCGAGCGACCAGCCGAGCAGCGCGAGGAAATTGATGAGCGTGTCGGGCAGATAGCCCAGATCCTGATATTGCTCGACCGACGTGGCGTTGCGGCGCTTGGAGAGCTTGCGGCCATCGGAGCCGAGGATCATGGGCAGATGTGCGAACACGGGCACATCGCAGCCCAGCGCCTCGTAGATGAGGATCTGGCGTGGCGTGTTGGAGAGATGGTCGTCGCCACGGATGACGTGCGAGATGTTCATGTTGGCATCGTCGCAGACCACCGCGAAGTTATAGGTGGGCGTGCCGTCGGAGCGGACGAGGATCATGTCGTCCATCACTTCGGCGGGAAAGCTCATGTCACCATACACGGCATCCTTGAATTCGATCATGCCGCGATCGAGCGGCACTTTGAGGCGCCACACGTACGGCTCGCCCGCATCGATGCGGGCCTGGGCCTCTTCAGGAGCGAGCGAACGACAGGTGCGGTCGTAGCCGGAATAGCCGCCTTCGGTCGCTTCAGCTGCAGCGCGCTTCGCGTCCAGCTCCTCCTTCGTGCAGAAGCACGGGTAGACCATGCCGCGTTCTTTCAGGCGTTCGAGCGCCGCGTCGTAGGTGTTGAAGCGCTCGGTCTGAAGGTAAGGGCCGAAATCGCCACCGACTTCAGGGCCTTCGTCCCAATCGAGGCCAAGCCATTTCATGGCGCGCAAGATGATCTGCTTGTTCGCTTCGGTCGAGCGTTCTGGGTCGGTGTCCTCGATGCGCAGGATGAATTCGCCATCGTTGGCGCGTGCGAATGCCCAGTTGTAGATCGCAGTACGTGCACCGCCGATGTGCAGCTCTCCGGTGGGAGAGGGAGCGAAGCGGACACGAACGGGTTTTTCAGAAGCAGCGGTCATCTTGATCCTCGATCCTTTCTTGAAATGAACTGGTTATGATTCTACCTCGCTCCTGCTTCGGCGCGGAGCTGTTTTGGGCGAGCAGGGGCGTATCGTTACCTAGCAGGTACGCTCTTCGCTGCGCAGCGGGTAGACTATCGCTTCACGAATCTGCCGATGAGGCAAACGATGAGGCATGCGACGATGCTGACCAGGACCCAAGTGATGCCCATTCCCATCCAGAACGCTTCAGGGAAGAGCGTGATGAGCAGCGAGTCGGCAGGGAAGAGCCAGGTACCGCCCGCGAAGAAGAGCGCGTGGAGTTGCGTGAAGAGCGAGTCGAAGTCGACGAAGGCCCAGATGCCGAGCACGGTGATGATGCCGATCACGGCGAGCGGAGTGACGAACATGATCCAGCCTGCTAACCGGCGACGTCTGCGCAGCACGAGCAGGATGATGCCCACCAGCGCGAACACCAAGCTCAAGATGATGGTGATGCGCGAGGTGGTGAAGATGGGGATGCAATCTTGCAGATGATCGAGCGCGCTTCCGGGAAGCGTGTAGATCGAGATCAGGTTGCCGACGCCCAAACCGCCTGCGGCGAGGTTGCCGCCGACGTTCTGTCCGGTGTTTCCTGCCTGGATGCCCTGTTCGACTTCGGGGAAGTTCTGCGCGAGCGCGCTCTTCACGGTATCTTCGAGCAGTTGCCTGCCCGTGTCGTCGATGGAGAACGAGCGCACCGCTTCGGCGAGCTCTTCCATGGTCTCTTGCGGGTAGGTCGCATCATCCCAGCCTGAGAAGTTGTTGCCGAGCAGCTGCGTGGTCTGGGGCATCATGCAGATGACGAGCCCCGATCCGAAGAGCCCGAACGCTAAGAGAACGGCCGTGATGGCCGCGATCGCGATGTCGACGGTGCGTTTCACCATGAGGACACTCTAATCGAGCACGCGGATCGTGGCAGCGGTGATGCCGTGATGCTCTTTGCTGATCTCGGGCAGCGGTCCTAAGCGCGAGAAGATGCCCTGGAACGTGCCGTTGAAGAGGTAGAGTCCGCTGATGTTGTTGTAGGGAACTCCCTGCAGCGGCACCTCTTCGTCGCTTGCTTGCATGAATCCTTGCTCGATGAGCCATGGAACATCGGCAGCGGGTGGGAGGGTGTTCGTCTTGTAGGGCGTGATATAGCGCTGCACGAGGAAGGGCGCGCCCGCCGCGCCATTGGCGAAACGGTCGATGAGCTCGTTCCATTCCTCAGGCGTGCACGAGATGCCCGCATAGACATCGCGCGCGCCATACGCATCGGTAGGTTTGATGATCCAGGCATCCTTATCGCTTCGAACGGTGGCAAGGTCGCAATCGGTGTCGGTGAGGAAATGCGTGACGGGGATCTGATCCTCGACGAAAGCGTTCTCTTCGTCGGTCAGGAATGCCTTCGTGAGCGGGTGGCGCAGTGCTTCGAAGATCTGCTTATCGTGCACGATGTGGCCCGAGAAGGCACCGATGAGCGCAACGACACCCGCGCGCACGGCAGCGATGAGGTCTTGCGTTTCGTCCCAGTGCTCGATCACGTCGTTGGTAACGCTACGACGCCAGATCGCATCGATGATGCGCCCTTCGCCATCGCGCAAGTGGTTGCCATCGAAGCGTAGATCGCGCACGTCGGCGACGACGCATTCGTAGCCAGCACGCGCGAAGTAATCGCAGAAGATGCGGAATTCGTCGACCACGCCCACATCGAGGTAGTCGCAGATGGCGAAACGAGGATGTTCGACCTTGTTGTCGAACGTGTCGTAGATGGCGATGAATTCCTGCACCCAGGTTTCGAAGAGCTCGCAGCTTTCGACGCGGTGCGCCTTCGCGAACGTGGTGAACGTCTCGGTGTGCTCGATGCTGTGCACGATCTCGCGGTCTTCGTTGAGCCCTGCCGATCCATCGCCATTGATCTCGCAGAATGCACTCTCGAGCGTGTCCTCGTTCAGGAAGATATCGACGCGCGCGAAGGGGAGCACGGCATCGTAGCCGCGGGGGAGCAGCGCCAATTCGACCAGGCGCGGGTCGTAATCGAAGATCTGGCGGTAGGCTGCATCGCTGCGGTAACGTTCGATCACCTTGCACAGGATGGTATGCGTCGTTTCCGCGACATAACGAAAACGCTGCCAGACCTCGGTGTTGTATAGGCGAGGGACGAACGTGGCGCCCACCACGCGGTGATGCACGATCGCGCTCGACTGGTCCATGTAGGTTTGCGCCGCCTGCCTGCCAGCGATATCGCCTTCGAGCGAATTCATGATGTCGAAGTATTCTTGCGTGAGCGCCTTGTCGCTTACCATGAGCGGCCTTTCTCGTGAATGCTCTACCTTCGCGCACGACCAACTCGTCAGTGCGCAGGAGAGCATGGAACGTCTTCATCCATGGTAACGCATGCGCCTCGATCGTGCGGGCATTCGCAGGGCGAGACTATCCGACAATGTGGGGGATTTTGCCGTATAAATGCACTTCGACAACCACTTTTTTAGTGGCATAATGTGTTAGGAGCAATTCATCGATTGCTCTTTTGATTTTTGGGGAAGAAGAGAAGGGTCAAAAAAGAGAGGGATAGCTATGAAAGCTACGGATCGTATCAAAAAGGCAGCCATTACGAAGCTGATGAACTACCTGCTCGAGGATCCAGAGACGAACATCAACAAGATCATGGACACGCTCGATAAGTTGGTTCCAAATGCTCTGTTCCCGCAACAGCGCGATGCCATTCGCAATTCGATCGAGACCAAGAACAATTGGTACCAACTTATCATGAAGCTCATGGATCTGAACCCAGCGATGCGCGACGACCTGTTGAAGACCTTCATCGTCGACGCGAACCTTCTGGCATGGGGCACGCAGGAACAGAACCGCGAGAAGTACGAATGCAACATTCCGTGGGCCATCCTGCTCGACCCTACCAGCGCATGCAATCTGCATTGCACTGGCTGTTGGGCGGCCGATTACGGTCATGCGCTCAATCTGTCCTATGACGACATCGATTCCATCATCACGCAAGGCAAGGAACTGGGCGTTCATGTCTACATCTACACGGGCGGCGAACCGCTGGTGCGCAAGAAGGACCTCATCAAGATCTGCGAAGCACATCCCGATTGCGCGTTCTTGTGCTTCACGAACGCTACGCTCATCGACGAAGAATTCTGTCAGGAGATGATCCGCGTCAAGAACTTCGTTCCCGCCATCTCTGCGGAAGGCGACGAAGCCTCGACCGACTCTCGTCGTGGCGAGGGTACCTATCAGAAGGTCGACCAGGCGATGGACCTGCTGCGCGAACACGCGCTGCCCTTCGGCGTCTCCATCTGCTATACCTCGGAGAATTCAGCCAGCGTCACGAGCGAGGAATACTTCGATTGGTTGATCGACAAGGGTGCGCTCTTCGCATGGATCTTCACGTACATGCCGGTGGGTAAGGACGCGCCCACCAGCTTGATGCCCACGCCTGAACAGCGCGAGAAGCTCTATCTGTTCGTCGATAAGATGCGCCAGACGAAGCCGTTGTTCACGCTCGACTTCCAGCACGATGGCGAATATGTGGGCGGCTGCATTGCGGGCGGTCGTCGTTACCTGCACATCAATGCAGCGGGCGACGTGGAGCCCTGCGTGTTCATCCACTATTCGAACGCTAACATCCACGACTCGTCACTGCTCGATTGCTTGCGCTCGCCCATCTTCATGCAGTATTACCACGAACAGCCCTTCAACGATAACTACATGCGTCCCTGCCCGATGCTCGAGAATCCTGAGTGCTTGGAGTACATGGTGGCCGAATCGGGCGCGCATTCCACCGACTTGGTAGCGCAGGAGAGCGCTGAAGAGCTGTGCGCGAAGACGAAGCCAGCCGCTGAAGCGTGGGCACCTGTGGCAGAGCGTTTGTGGACCGACAAGGAAGGCCCGCGTACCGCCAATCGCGAACGTGATAACATCGGCATGTCAGATACCGACCTTACGAAATTCGAGCGCGAGGGCCGTGTGATCCATGGAGCATGGGACCCCGATCGCGATCCGCGTTCCGTCGTTGCTCAAAAGACCGAATCATCAGCAGAAAACGAGAAAGTTCACAACTAACATGGCTAATTCGTTCCTGTTCACCTCCGAGTCCGTCACCGAAGGACACCCCGACAAGATCTGCGACCAGATCTCGGATGCCATCCTCGATGCCATCCTGGAAAAAGAGATCGCGTTGGCCGAGCAAGGGTATATCTCTCCTTCCGGCGCACCTGCCGATCCAAGCGCGGTGCGCTGTGCTTGCGAGACCGTGGCCACTACGGGCATGGTCATCGTGACGGGCGAGATCCGCACGCAGGCTTATGTCGATGTGCCCGCTATCGTGCGCGATGTGGTGGATGATATCGGGTATAACCGCGCGAAGTTCGGCTTCGATGCCATCACCTGCGGCGTCATGAACGCGATCCATGAACAATCGCCCGATATCGCGATGGGCGTCGATCAGTCCTACGAAGCACAGCACGGAGCTGCCGAAGACGCGCTCTCCGAGATCGGTGCGGGCGATCAGGGCATGATGTTCGGTTATGCCTGCAACGAGACGAAAGAGCTCATGCCGCTTCCCATCCATGCTGCGCATCGTTTGTCCGAGCGTCTGACGTATGTGCGCAAGGAAGACATCTTGCCCTACCTTCGTCCTGACGGAAAGACGCAGGTCAGCGTTCGTTATGAAGACGGAAAGCCCGTCGCGATCGACAAGATCGTGGTATCGACGCAGCATTCCGAGGATGTCGATACCGAGCAGCTGCGTCAGGATATCGTGGCGCAGGTCATCGATCCGGTGTTCGACGAGTTGTGCATGTCCTACGAAGGCGCCGAGCTCTTCATCAACCCGACGGGGCGCTTCGTGGTGGGCGGTCCGATGGGTGATGCGGGTCTTACGGGTCGCAAGATCATCGTCGACACGTATGGCGGTATGGGTCGTCATGGCGGCGGCGCGTTCTCGGGCAAGGACTGCACGAAGGTCGATCGTTCGGGCGCGTACGCTGCGCGTTGGGTCGCGAAGAACGTGGTGGCTGCCGGTTTGGCCGATCGCTGCGAAGTGCAGATCGCGTATGCGATCGGCGTCGCGAAGCCGGTGTCGATCATGGTCGACACGTTCGGTACCAATCATGTGCCACAAGAAGAGATCGAGGCGGCGGTGAACGAGGTGTTCGACCTGCGTCCTGCTGCCATCATCGAGGCGCTCGATCTGCGCCGTCCGATCTATCGTAAGACGGCGGCTTATGGTCACTTCGGCCGTGAGCTTCCTGAATTCACGTGGGAGCACACGAACAAGGTCGACGATCTGAAAGCAGCGTGCCCTTCGCTGAAATAGCGCTCTTCTGCGAGATTCGACCATATCGTGACCATAGGCGTGCGTTACACTGGTTCAACTATGAACTTCGCCTCTGTCATACTCGATATCCCTACCCAAGCGCTCGACAGCGCTTATACGTATGCGGTGCCCGACGATCTTGCAGGCGTGCAGGTCGGCTGCGCGGTGCTCGTTCCCTTCGGGGGGAGACGCGCGATCGGGTATGTGGTCAGCATCACGGCCGAAGCCCCTGAGAACATCGCTCGCCTGAAGGCGATACAACAGGTGCTCTCCGAATCCTATTTCGATGAAGCGGGTGCGCAGCTCGCGCTCTATCTCTCCGATCGCTATATCGCTCCGTTGTCCTCATGCGTGCGCTCGTTGCTGCCACCTGGTGCTACTCCGAAGATGCGCCGCGTGGCGGGCCAATGGGAAGTGCTCTATCCGAAGGTCCAGCAGGTCGATGAGCGCTGGGCCTCGCGCCTGCCCGCAGCCGACGATTTCACGCCGCGCAAGAGCGCGGTGAAGCAGATCGCCATCCTCGAGGCGCTCGCGCAGGGCGACCTGAAGGTAGCCGATCTTACCGCCGAATACGGTTCGGTCTCTGCGGTGCTCAAAACGCTCGAATCTAAGGGCGTCATCGCGATCGAGGAGCGTCGCCGTGTGCGCGGCAGTGCTGAGATCAGCCCTGCGTTCTCTAAGCGTATCCATGAACGACCAGAGCTCACGCCTGCTCAAGCGAGTGCGCTCGAGGTGATCAGTGCGTGCCAGCAGCGTGGCGATGGGGAAGTGGTGGTGCTCGACGGCGTGACCGGTTCGGGCAAGACCGAAGTGTTCCTCTGCGCCATCGAAGAAGTGCTCGAGCAGGGACGCAATGCTATCGTGCTCGTACCCGAGATCTCGCTCACGCCGCAAACGGTCGCGCGTTTTCGCGGCCGTTTCGGCGATACGGTCGCGGTATTACATTCGCGCATGAGCCAGGGCGAGCGTTTCGATCAGTGGGATCTCATCCATTCGGGTGCGATCCGCGTGGTGGTGGGCGCACGAAGCGCCTTGTTCGCACCGCTGGCGAACGTGGGCATGATCATCATCGACGAGGAGCACGAAGGCAGCTACAAGCAGGATCAAGCGCCACGGTATGTGGCGCGTGACGTGGCCGAATGGATGGCGAACCGAAGTGGTGCGACGCTCATCTTAGGATCCGCGACCCCTTCCATCGAGGCGCTCCATCGGGCGAAGACCGACGAGAAGTGGCATCAGGTGGTGATGGCCGAACGTGCGAACGGCAAGCCGCTTCCTAGCATCCAGGTAGTGGATATGGCGCGCGAGTTCGGCGGCGGGAATCGCAAGATGTTCTCGAAGGCGCTCCAGAAGGCCCTGAACGAAACGCTCGATAAGGGCGAGAAAGCGGTGTTGCTGCTGAATCAGCGCGGTTTCGCGCAGTTCCTGCTCTGCCGCGACTGCGGTTTCGTTCCTGAATGCGAGTCATGCTCGACCTCGCTCACGTTCCACGAAGAGGGCAATCGGCTCGTTTGTCATCATTGTGGACATGAAGAGATCGCTCCTGCGGTCTGCCCTGAATGCGGCTCTCCGTATCTGAAGCGTTTCGGTGCGGGCACGCAGCGCGTGGAGGCTGAGCTGCGCGCATTCTTGCAAGATCGCGAATGCGAGATTGTGCGCATGGATGCGGATACGACCGCTCATAAGGGCGATCATCAGCGCTTGCTCGAGCAGTTCGCGAAAGCAGAAGCCGCGGTGCTGTTGGGTACGCAGATGATCGCGAAGGGACTCGATTTCGACGATGTGACGTTGGTCGGCGTCATCAACGCTGACACCATGCTGCATCTGCCGGATTTCCGAAGCTCCGAGCGCACGTTCGACCTGATCGAGCAGGTCGCGGGCCGTTCAGGACGTGCGGAATTGCCGGGCAAGGTGATCGTGCAGACCTATAGCGCCAGCGAGACCGCCGTGCGCGCTGCTGCTCGCTATGATCGCGAAGGATTCCTTGAAGAAGAGCTGAGGTTGCGCGAAGGCCTGCACTATCCGCCGTTCGTCCGCATGGCCAACGTGCTCATCTGGGGTGCGAGCGAGTCTGAAGTGATCGGGGTATCGCAGCAGCTGTTCTTCGATCTGATGCGCTTGGCAGAAGAGACGGGCACGGAGGGCATTCAGATCCTTCCACCTACGCCGTGCGTGCTCTCGCGTTTGAAGAAGAATTGGCGCTACCACATCCTCATCAAGGCGCAGCCAGGAAACGACATCTCGGCATTCTGCCGCGATTACTTCCGTGCGCGCAAGCCTCACAAGACGGTGAACGTCTCGATCGATATCGACCCGGTGAGCGTGCTCTAATTCGCGAACAGGTCGGTCGAGAAGTAGCGCTCGCCCGTATCGGGCAGGATGGTGACGACGGTCTTGCCAGGGCCGAGATGGCTGGCGAGACGACGCGCGATGGCGACGTTCGTTCCTGAAGAGATGCCGCAGAGGATGCCTTCCTTGCGCGCGAGCTCGCGACTCGTCTCCAGCGCTTCTTCGTCGCTGATGAGGCAGGTTTCATCGTAGATACCGGTATCGAAGATGGCCGGGATGATACCGTCGCCGATGCCTTGCTGCATGTGCGAGCCGATCGGACCACCCGAGAGGATGGCTGCTTGGTCGGGCTCTGCGATCCAGATGACCAGATCGGGGTAGGCTTCGCGCAGAACCTTTCCGATACCCGAGATGGTGCCACCCGTGCCGAAGCCTGCGCAGAAGCCATCGATGGGACCATCGATATCGCGCAGGATCTCTTGGGCTGTGGTGGTCTCGTGTGCGACCAGGTTATCGGTATTCTCGAACTGTTGCGGGATGTAGACGTGCGGATCGGCTGCAGCCATGTCGTTGGCCAGCGCGATGCACTTCTTGATGCATTCCCCGATATCGCCTTCATCATGCACGAGCACGACCTCGGCGCCGTACTGCGCGACGAGCTTATGGCGCTCGCTCGAGACGGAATCGGGCATGACCAGCACGGCTTTATAGCCCTTCACCGTGCAGACCATCGCAAGACCGATGCCTTGGTTACCGCTAGTGGGTTCCACGATGATGGAATCTTCGTTCAAGATGCCGCGCGCCTCTGCGCCGTTGATCATCTGCAGCGCCGTGCGCGTCTTGATGGAACCGCCCACGTTCAAGCCTTCGTATTTCACGACGATGCGCGCCTGATCGGGCGTGGTCATGTGGTTGAGGGTGATGAGCGGTGTGTCGCCGATAGCGTCAAGTATCGTATGGTAGACCATCGGGGATCCTTCTCGGGTGTTCGACTTTGAAACGATCGCTTAATCATAGCGGAAATGAACGCGTATTCATCGTGCGCACGCCCGAGCGCTTCCAAATGCGATGGGATTGGTTCGCCAAGGGAGCGCTTTCTCGCCACGCCACCGAAAGATCGGCTGAGAAGTTTGTATTCAACTGCATTATTGCCGATAATGAATGAGTGACTTCTCAAGAGCTGGACGCTGGTCGTTTGGCTCTTTGCTTTATCTGATGGACGAGCGACGCTGAAGGAACTTCATGGAGATCCTCGATCAAATAGACGCATTCGTATGGGGCCCGGCGATGATCGTCCTTCTTCTGGGCTCGCATCTGTTCCTGACATTCCGCACGCGCTTCATCCAGCGCCGCATCCCGCAAGCGATCAAGCTCTCCTTCAAGAAGAACGATGGTGAAGGCGACATCTCACCTTTCGGGGCGCTCGCCACGGCGCTCGCCGCCACCATCGGCACTGGTTCGATCGTGGGCGTGGCGACGGCTATTCTAGCTGGCGGTCCTGGTGCGATCTTCTGGATGTGGCTGACCGGCGTGTTCGGCATCGCGACGAAGTATTCGGAAGTGTTCGTCGCGATCAAGTATCGCGTGAAGGATCATAACGGGAATATGCTGGGCGGCGCGATGTACGCGTGGCAGCGCGGCTTCATGAAGAACGGCACCACGCCTTGGTACGCGCGTTTGGGTGCGGTCGCATTCGCGCTCTTCGCTGCTATCGCGGCCATCGGCACGGGTTCGGCGGTGCAAGCATCTGCGATGACCGGCATCATCACGTCGAGCGGGATCGAGATCGCTCCGTGGATCGTCGGTGTCGTCATCGTCATCTTGGTCGCTATCGTCATCTTCGGTGGTGTGCGCATCATCTCGGATGTGTGCGAGCGCCTCGTGCCCATCATGGCGATCGGATATGCGCTCGGCTGCCTTATCATCCTGGCTCTGAACTGGGCATATCTGTGGGATGCGCTCGTGCTCATCTTCGAGTGCGCTTTCACGGCGAAGGCTGCATTCGGTGGTGCGGTCGGTTCGGGCATCATGGTCGCGCTCCAGTTCGGCTGCGCGCGCGGCCTGTTCTCTAATGAATCGGGTCTGGGTTCTGCGCCCATCATCGCGGCGGCGGCGAAGACCAAGAACCCTGCCGAACAGGCGCTCATCGCGATGACCGGCACCTTCTGGTCGACCGTGGTCATCTGCGCGCTCACGGGCATCGTGCTGGTCTCCACCATGATCGCGTATCCCAACATCCAAGAGCAGATCCTCACGAATCCGACCATCTTCTCGGGCGCCCAATTGGCGAGTCTTGCGTTCGCTCAGATACCTTTCATCGGCACACCGTTGTTGGTGTTGGGAATGGTGGCGTTCTCGTATTCGACCATTCTGGGTTGGTCGTATTACGGCAGCCGTTGCATCACCTACTTGTTCGGTAAGCATGCGATCTTGCCCTATCAGATCGTCTACGTCGCAGCTGCGTTCTTGGGAGCCATCGGCATCGGCGACATGATGTGGACCATCTCGGACATCACCAACGCGCTCATGGCGATACCGAACATCATCATGGTGTTGTTGCTCTCGGGTCTTGTCGCGCGCGAGACGAAATACTACGTCTATGACGGCAACTTGGACGTCGAAGACAAGACGCCCATTCCCACGGTCGAATCGAAATAAGCTTCGTTTCAGGCGCGAGCGAGCAGGCTCAGGTTCCGGCGTCGCTTCGGTCGAGCTAACTTCGCTTCGCGAAGTGGATCTCTCCCTCGCTTTGGCCAAGTCACCTGAGTCCTTCTCGTTCGCACTTGAAACGAATCTTCGTTCGCAATGCTATTTGAGGATGCGGGTGTATTTCAGGACGAGGAAGACGACCACGCACAGTACGACCGAGAGGCAGATGGGAAACCAACTTCCGCTGGTGGCTAAGGGTAGTTCGTTCACGTTCATGCCATAGAAGCTGAAGACGATGGTGGGGATCGCCAGGATGAGCGTGATGCAGGTGAGGATGCGCATGGTCGAGTTCAGGTTGTTGTTCAACACGTTCTGGAAGGCATCGGTCACGCCCTCGAGCACTTGTGTGTAGATCTCGCACATCTCGTTCGCCTGAGCGATCTCGACCTTCACGTCGTCGAGCAATTCTTTCTCTTCCTCGGTGATGCCGAGCGTGCGTTCGAATTCCACATGTGAGACCGTTACCGCAAGGCCTTGCAGCGAGGTGGTGAAATAGATGAGCGATTTCTCGAATTCGAGCATGACCAGCAGATCCGAGTCGGCGATACGTTTGCGCAGGAGTTTTTCGTATTCATTGACCTGCCGGTTGATCATACGTAGATCGTGTAGATATGCTTCGCAGATATAGAGCAGCGCTTTCAGCATGAATTCGCGCGGCTTCGCGGTGTCGATCTCGATCTTCTTATCGAGCGCGAATCGCTCGATGGTCTCGTTCTTGTGCAGGCTGAGCGTGACGAGGTTCTTTCCTTCGGGGAGGAACACGAACGAGATCGGATGCGTGTCGTATTCGGTGATGGTCTTGCCGCGCAAGCAGCTTTCTTCGGCCACGAACGGGCAGTCGATGATGACGAGGACCTGTCCATTGTCAGGGTCGACATCGGTGTGCGCGGATTCTTCTTCGTCGAAGGCTTTCGCGAGGAAGTCGGGCGCGATATCGAGCGTCTTGCGGAGCCATGCGATGTCATCTTCCGTAGGTTCGTACACGTCGACCCAGCAACCAGGTACCATCTGGTCGATCGTCTCGAGCTTTCCTTGATTCGATCGGTAGAACGTGATCATGACTATTCCTTTTGCGCGAGCGCGTCTTCAACGAGCTTTTGCAGCACTTCAGCATGCGAGCGACGCTTCTTCGTGGCAGTGCCGATGATGGCGACCGACTCGTATGCGCCGTAACGCTCGATGAAATCCGCGATAGCGTTACGTTCCTCCATCTCTTGAGCGTACTCTGCGAAGTATTCTTCCCAAGCGATCTTATGGTCGAGGTATTTTGCGAGCGTGGTAGCGGCAGGGGAGAACTCGACATCGTGCGCATAATTCGCATTCAGGATGCGGTGCGTGAAGTATTCGATGTCGTGCAATTTCGTGAAGCCGGAGAGCTGATTGGTGTTGTGCAGGCGGATGTCCACCACCATATCCACATGCCATGCTTCGAGCTGTTCGAAGAATTCTTGCGCGCTCGTTTCGTATGCGCTTATCACGTTGAGCTTCATGGTCGCGTTCCCCTTGCCGTCGTCGTTTCATGTTCCATGGTAGGTAAAGGCGAGGATCCGAGGGCTTGGAAACGCGAATCTTTACCGAAATGTTGAGTCAGTTCGGGCGGTCTGTTGCATGCGATCTAGGTCTCTTCGCTGCCGGGACTGCGAGAGGATGAGGCCAGCGATGGTGAGCGCGACACCGAGGATGATCGGCAGGGTGAGCGGCTCGCCGAGGATGATGATGGAAGCGGTCGCGGTTATGGCGGGGACGAGGTAGATGTAGGTGGTCGAGATAATCGGCCCCAAATGCTTCACGCACGCTCCCCAAGTTGCAAAGCAGGCAGCTGATGCGATCGCGCCCAGGAACAAGAGATTCCCGATGTTGATAGGATCCGTGAACGCAGAGAGTGCAGGGAGGGATTCTCCAGTCGTGAGGCAGATCGGGATGATGAAAACGAGACCCCATAAGAACGTACGTTTCGTCGAGGCGATGGTCTCGTAGCCGAGGTCTGCGATCTTCTTGACGAGGAGCGAATAGATGGCCCATACGAGCGCTGCTAAGAAAGCGAGCGCATATCCGATGACGGACAAATCATCGGGCTGCGTGGTCTCTCCGAGAGCTTGTTCGCTTCCTGCTCCTACGATGATAAGTCCGCCCATCGCGAGGATGAAGCCCAAGAAGAAGCGCATGTTCAGTGCTGTCCTGTCGCCGCGTGCTGCTTGAATGAGCGCTGTGATGAGGGGAGAGGCGGACACGATCACGCCGATAGCGGTCGCCGTCGAGAACACCAGCGCGATGTTCTCGAGCAGATAGTATGCTGCGATGCCTGTTGCACCGGCTGCGACGAAAAGCCACTCATGGCGACGCTCCGTCAGCTTGAGGATGTGCGGGCGCAGCGCGCAAAGGGCGAGGAATCCGATGATGAAACGAATGAAAAGGATCTGCAGCGGTGTGAAGTCGACCAGCAGCACCTTCGTCGAGACGAACGTCATGCCCCAGACGAAGATGGTGAACAGTGCGGTTAGGTGGTACTTCATCACGAGCACCCTTGCTTCGCTGTCATCTTGCGATAGGCTGCCGGGGTCGTGCCGACGCGTTGCTTGAACACGCGTGTGAGATGCGCTTGGTCGGCGAAACCTGTTTCCGCCGCGACGAACGCAGGGTCGACGCCCTGGGCGAGCAGTTCGCAGGCGCATTCGATGCGCAATGAGACAAGATGCTGCATCGGGGTGATGGAGAATCGCTTGCGATATGCGCGGATGAGCGCATAGGAGGAAAGACCTTCAGCCTGTGCGAGATCATCAAGGTTCGGGGTCTCGGAAAGATTCCCGCAGAAGCGAGCGAAGACGTGCTGGGCGGCTTCGTCGTGCACGTTGCGGCCTTGATCGGTCGACTGTGTTTCTACGAGTGCTTCGGAGAGCAGGTACAGGGATTCGAGAAGGCCATCATGTTCGTCAGCGTCGATACAGGCGAAGCAATCGTACAGCAACTCGATAGCCGCAGGATCCGTACTCTTCGGCCCGTGGAGCTTCATTGAATCGAAGAACGCTCCATCGATCGCGATGCTGTCGTAAGCGAAATGCGTGCCGTCGGTCTGTGCGCAGGAATGCACGTCACCAGGATTAAGAATGATCATATCGCCAGGCGAGACCGTGAATAGACTCCCGTTGCACAAAAGATCGCGGTTGCCCTCTTCGACGAGTCCGATCACGTAGTGTCCGTGCTCGTGGGCGACGAATGGCTGGCTGAGACCACGATACGTGCGACGTTCACCGACGCCAGGGAGTGGCGTGATGGTGCAAAGAGGTTCGTTCGTGATCGAGGCGTTGTCGTTCATCTTTCGTTCAGGGGTGTTCGAGAGGTCTCTTTCGTACATTCTACGAATCTTTCACGAACACTTTAGCCGCGATCGGCGAACGCTTCTTGAACGAAATTGCGCCGATCGTATCAGGCGGCATCGCTTACGAATTTGAGACCGGCAACACAGCCGATGATACCCAGCAAGAGGACGATCTTGATGATCGAGATGCTTTCGATCCCGGCGATCATCGCGTAAGCGCAGGTCGTAAGCGCTCCGATCCCTACCCAAACCGCGTACGCGGTGCCAACAGGCAATGATCTTAGCGCGAAAGCGAGTCCTGCCATGCTCAGGATCATGCCACCGATGAAGAAGAGGATAGGAACGAGATCGGTCGGGCCGTTTATCTTCGCGAGCGCGTTAGCCCAAACAGCTTCCATCATTCCGGAAGCGATCAAGATCAACCATGCCATGAAGAACCTCCTTACCACGCCGTCTTTTCAGTTCCTGGTACGGCGCTACCTCGTCAGGGATTCGGTTCTTCACGAATCGAGTTCAGTATAGCGTAAACGCTCGATCACGAGCGTTTCAAGAAGGATACGGTTTGGCTGGAGTCGTGCCCTTCTCTTTATAATCGAGGCATGGTCTACGTAACAGGAGACATACATGGCGATTTTCGCGATCTGGTCGCTTTTAGCGAACGTGTTGGCTTGACCGAAGAAGATGCGATCATCATCTTGGGCGACGTTGGAGCTAACTTCTATTTGCACGGGCGCGATCGCAAGACGAAGAAGATCGCTTCGCGCATTCCCGCTACCATCTTCTGCATCCAGGGCAACCACGAAGCGCGCCCGCAATCGCTGCCCGATCTGTATCACGAGCAAGAATGGAAGGGCGGTACGGTCTTCGTGGAGGATGCTTATCCGAACTTGCTCTTCGCGAAGGATGGCGAAGTCTATGATATCGAGGGATTTCAGACGATCGTGATCGGAGGGGCATATAGCATCGATCGCGATTGGCGGCGCGAGAACGGGCTGCCGTGGTTCGCTGACGAGCAGCCAGACGCCGCAGTGAAAGCGCGCGTTGAAGAGGTGCTGTTCGCGCGGAATTGGCGCATCGATGTCGTCCTTTCGCATACGTGCCCCGCGAAGTACACGCCCGTCGAGGCGTACTTCGAAGGGATCGATCAGAGCAAGGTGGATAAGAGTACCGAAGAATGGCTCGACGTGATCGAAGACCGGCTCGACTATCAGCGTTGGTATTGCGGCCATTGGCATCTCAACAAGCACATCGACAAGCTGCATTTCCTCTTCGGTGATGTGGAAGAGTTCGCCGCTGGGCTCACGCCCTTTGCATCGTAGGGCGATTGCGTTATATTGAATGACCCTTGAGCGCCTGCATCCAAAAGTTTTAGTTTCGTTCGACCTTCAAAGGCTCTTTCCTTGTGGCTGGTCAAATGCGTTCGACGCCGATGCAATCGACACCATTGTCATGGCAGAGCGCTTGCAGGCCTTTATCGAACGTGAAGAGCGTCGATGCAGTTCGCCTTGCGAGCACGAAGTAGAACATATCATACGCGGAATGATTCAGTCGTATGGCTTCAGAGAACACTTCTTCGCAGTAAGCTTTAGCAGGGACGAATTCGTCAATGTAGCGCATAGTATCTCGAATGGCTTCAAGTGCCTGTTCATATGAGAGTACATTGCCGCGAACGTACTTGCGGGCAGTGCTAGCGAGTTCGGCAACGAGCAATTGCGGCGCGATGATGCGTTCGCCTTCGAGCATGAGCGCTTCAAGTGCCTTGCCGTCTTCTCGGTTCATCGCTATGGTGAATGCTGCGTTGCAATCAAGAACGATCATAGATAACCACCCTCAAGTCTTTCGAATACTGCGTCTGCTCTAGCTTCAAGCTCTGCTCTGCTTTCGCGACACATTTCTACGACATCAGGCATATCAGCTGGAAAGGAAGCTGCATTCTTTTTGATGCGTGCGAATATATGCTTCCGTTCTTCAATGCGCTTGCGACGCGCTTCTTCCGTGTCTGGCTCGAAGATGCTAGTTGGGTGAGGAATGCTGGCTTCACTGCGTGCCCTGAGCATTTCTTCGACCGCTTGTATGGTCTGTTGGGCTAAAGAGCGATGCTCTGCTTCGGCGCATCGTTTCAACCCATCGTATAGATCTTGAGGGAAATCCCTTACTTGAAGAGCAGGCATGGCGACTCCGATCAACAACATGCAATATGCATGCATTATACCATCACTGCTTTGAAGAGTGAAGCATATATACTGATAGCATGATGTTTCAGCTGAAGTAGTTTTCCCACTTCAGATGCGATGTGAACGTAAGTATCGTGACATATGCGGAACCTTCTGCGAATAATGGGGCAGAAGGAGTTGATGAAAGATGACATTCGGAGAAAAGCTCAAAGCGCTGCGCGAAGAACACGGCATGACGCAGGATGATCTTGCGGCGAAGCTCTACGTGAGCCGCACGGCCATCTCAAAATGGGAGACGAATCGCAGCTACCCGAGCATCGATAGCCTGAAAGCGATCCAGCAAGAATTCGGCGCGAGCATCGATGATCTGATCAGCGATGAGGACGTGCAGGCGAGCTTGGCTGCACGTCAACGCGAGTCGCGCAAGTATTACTGGCTCGCGATCGGTAGCTTCGCGTTCGCGGTCGTATTCTGCATCATCAGCCTGGTGGTCTACAACGCAGGCGCCATCGCGTGGGTGGTCCCGCTGCGCGTGGTGGCTGCCATCGGCGTGGTGGGTTATCTTGTGTTCGCGTTCATCTCGAAGGCGAAGTACCAACCGAAGCCCGCGCGTCGTGTGTCGTGGCAGCGCTATTGGGGTTCGCGTATCGTGGTGCTTCTGGTGGTGGTGTTCGCCATCACGATGTTCATCATGCAGATGAGCGAATGAGTTGCTCGATATAACACCAGTTCACAGGCTTGATAAAGACTTTTGACAACCGAAATCCGCCCGATCGAGCGCCTTGTCAAAGCCATTTGGTGGTAGGTTAGTTCGCGTCTTGGCAATCTCTTTCACGAAAGGACGCAGAGCATGGAGCTCAAGGATCAGCTGAAAGCTCATCGGAGTCGATTGGGGATATCTCAAGAGGAATTGGCAGAGCGCATCTACGTATCGCGCCAGACCATTTCGAATTGGGAGACCGATCGCACCTACCCTGATGTGCAAAGCCTGCTCCTTCTGAGCGATGTGTTCGACACGTCCATAGACGAACTCGTGAAAGGAGACGTGAAGACGATGGAGAACAAGATCGAGAAGGAATGGAAGAAGATGAGCCGTCTGACGATCGTGGCATGGGGGCTCGTGATAGCGGGGGTCGGCTGTTTCGCATTGGGGCTCAAGCTGCCCACGGCGCAGTCGTCGATCTTCCCTGAGTTCACCGAAGGAGGGCTGCTCGGTCTAGTGGCTTTCGTGCTGTTGTGGTTGTTCGGGATGCAGCTCTTGAGCTTGGTCGAGCATATGAAGAAAGCGAACGATCTCGTGACCTATCGTGACATCGTGGCGTTTTCCAAGGGGGAAGAACCAGTGCGCGACGAAAGCGCCTTCAGTCGTCGCAAGCCGCTGCTGTCCAAGGCGCTCATGTTCGTAGGGGCAGCATTGGTGGGTGCGGTGATCGGCGTTCTGATCGCGCATCTTCTCTAGGCTCTCTGGCTGTTCGCTCACTCGCGCGTGGTTTGAACGACTCCTCCATCCGCACGTCCTGTTCACGGCGCGATGTCATCTTCATGTGCGTGTCATTCTTTGCTCGTCTTTTGGCCATCGCTGCTCTATCGTGAAGAGACGAGTCGCTCAGGCGCTCGTTGGGGGATCGAGAAAAGAGGAGTTATGGCACTCGAGGAAAAGCAGCATGCGACCGCAGCAGGGAAGATCGTTTATTGGGCGCCGAAGTCGCCTGACCCGAGCAAGCCCTGGCTCGTCTTCCTGCCAGGATTGACGGCGGACCATAGGCTCTTCGATAAGCAGGTCGAATACTTCGAGGACAAGGCGAATGTGCTCGTGTGGGATGCACCGAACCATGGGGCGTCGAGGCCGTTTTCGCTCAGCTGGTCGTTGGATGACAAGGCGCGCTGGCTCAAGGAGATCTTCGATGCTGAAGGCGCTGAGCGCCCGATCCTGATCGGTCAATCCATGGGAGGATACGTCTCGCAGGCGTTCATCGATCTATTTCCCGGCATTGCAGCAGGCTTCATCTCGATCGATTCGTGCCCGCTTCAGAGGCACTATTATTCTGGCTGGGAGCTAGCCGCGCTCAAGCATACGAAGCTGATGTATCTTTCCATTCCCTGGAAAGCGCTCGTGAAGATCGGATCGGATGGGGTCGCGACCAGCACGTACGGGCGTTGGATCATGCATCAGATGATGCTCGACTACGAAAAGCGCGAATATTGTGAGCTTGCGGCCCACGGGTTCGCGGCACTCGCCGATGCGGTGGAGGCCGATCGCCCCTATGCGCTCGATCTGCCATGGGCGATCGTCTGCGGCACCGAGGACGCTGCAGGTTCTGCTAAGCGGTATGACCGCGCGTGGGAGGAGCATACGGGCAACAAGATCCACTGGATCGAGGGTGCGGGCCATAATTCCAACTGCGATGCACCTGATGAAGTGAACGCGGTCATCGAGGAATTCGTCGGTCAGGTCGCACTAGGTGGCCTTTAGCATACAGCGGCCTTCTTGTCGTTCGACGTGCCAATGGGTTCTCGCGACCGTTTCTTGTAGCGCGCGATCGTGCGTTACCAGCAAGAATGCTCCAGGAAAATCCACTAGCAGTTCCGCCAACGCTTCGATCGACCCGAGGTCAAGGTGGTTGGTCGGCTCGTCCAGAACGAGCAGGTGCGGATCTTCGATCAGCTGCTCGGCTAGCAAGAGCTTCTTCAATTCTCCGGGGCTGATGTCGGTGCCGTCCGCTAGGCGTTTCGGATCCGAATTCAGGCTGCCCACCAGCGAGAGGATCTGCCCGCGACGCTGCGAATCGTAGCGCTCAAGACGTTCGAGCGCGGTCTTGCGCAACGCAGCATCGACTTCCTGTGCGATGTAGGCTACCTTCGTACTCTCGCGAACATGGCCTACGACCTCGCGTATGAGCAGGCTCTTCCCGCATCCATTGTTCCCCGAGATCACGATATGATCACGAGGGCCGATCCAGAGCTCGGGGATCTCGAGCGAGAATTCTCCTGCGCACAGTTGGCCCTCATCAAGATGCACGAGCGTTTTCGCTGAGGCGGCGGCTCCGTAGTCTCGAAAGCGTCCATCGTAGCGTTTCGCCAGCTTGTTCTGTGCGAGCGTTTCGCTCGCTTTATCGGCGCGGCGTTGCATGGCGGCAGAGGCGTGTGTCGCAATGCCATCCTTGCCCGAAACGACCGCGCGCCCGATGCGCTCGCGCCCGTCACTGTCGTGCTTGTCGAGCGTGCGTTTGCTCCGTCGTGCTTTCGAGCGATCTGCTTCGATGCGTCGTCGCGCAGCTTCTGCTTCGAGTCTCTTCTTCTCTCGTTTTGCATCTTCGCGTTGACGCATGAGCGTATCATGCTCGCTTCGTGCTTGCTCGGAAGCCTTCGTGTAGTTGCCGGGACGCATCACGAACGCGCTACCCTCGAAGATGAGACACTGTCTGGGCAGTTCGTCGAGCAGTTCCTTATCATGAGAGATCAAAAGTCCGATCCCGTCGAATCGTGCGAGCGCATCGGCCACCACGCGCTTCGTCGCGGCATCGAGATCGTTCGTCGGCTCGTCCATCACGAGCACATCAGGCCGTTGCCAGAGCGCACAGGCGATCTGCACGCGTTTTTGCTGCCCGCCCGACAGGCTCGAGTAGCGCCATAGCCAATCCTCTTCGATCTCTAGCAGCCGTCTGATCTCTTGGGCATCGCGTCCCCAATCCGCAGCGAAGTCGTAGAGCGTGTCGGGCTCATGTGTCGAATCCTGTTCGCAATGGACCGCGAACAACGTAGGGGAGATCGAGCCCGCATCGGGGGCGATCTGCCTACAGGCGATGCACGCGAGCGTGCTCTTGCCGCAGCCGTTATCGCCCACGATGCCGGTCCAGCCTTTCGTGAAGGTAACGGTCGTGTTCGCGAGCGCAGCGTTCGCCGCGCCGGGATAGGTGTAGGTGATGTTCGTGAGATTCAATTGCATGGCGGTTCTCCTTAGAACAAGGAGGCCGCGCTCGGCGTGAAGAGCGAAGTGTGCGATATGAAAAGAGAGAAGCGGTACGCGCAGCAATGCAGCACCCGAACGCGACCTAAAGGGTCGATCGGTCGTTTCGTGGGTGCCCAGAAGGGGCATTGCTACTTCTTCATGTACCTATCCTTACTCGAGGCGTTGCTTGCCAAAGGCCCCGCCGGAATATTTCATGTGCATTCTAGCATGCTTTGTGATGCAGGGGGAAGTGTTGGGATAATGGGGAGAGATTTGAGCCGATGCCGCCCTGTTGGTATCGGGTATCGTGCATGCTTTCTGACACATTTTCGTCTGCTGATCGGGGAGGATTAGGCCATGGCGTTCGACTATAAGAAGGAATACAAGGAATTCTATGTTCCGCCCAAGAAGCCCACCATCGTTGAAGTGCCACCCATGAATTACCTCGCTGTGCGTGGAAAAGGGGATCCCAACGCTGAAGATGGCGCGTACAAGGAATCGATCGGGCTGCTCTATGCGATCGCGTTCACCATCAAGATGTCGAAGAAGGGCGATCACCAGATCGAGGGGTATTTCGATTACGTCGTGCCACCGCTCGAAGGTTTTTGGTGGCAAGAGGGTGCCGAAGATGGTGAGGTCAACGAAGGGATCGACTACGCGCACAAGAATGATCTGCATTTCATCTCGTGCATTCGTCTGCCTGAATTCGTGACGAAGGATGAATTCGATTGGGCGATCGCGGAGGCTACAGCGAAGAAGAAGCAAGATTTTTCTCAGGTCGAATTTCTGCCAATGTCCGAAGGGCTTTGCGTGCAGTGCTTACATATCGGGCCCTACGACGATGAGCCCGCTACGGTCGAGCGCATGCATGAATTCATGACTGAACAAGGCTACGAACTGGACTTTAGCGACGACCGCCTTCATCACGAGATATATCTCTCCGACCCGCGTCGTTGCGACCCTGCGCGCCTGAAGACGGTCGTTCGCCATCCCATCAAGCCTGCGTGATCTGATCAACTCATACTCTGCGCCGCGCATTTCGCGCTATTCATGACCTCGGTTAGTATTTCGCGGTGCGTTCTGCGTGCCGGGCGCACACTATTGGAGCTTCTTCTTGCGCATCCGCCAGTCGGGCATGACGCGGTCCATTAACGCATGGAAGCCAGGCCCGTGATTCGGCTCGAGGAAATGACACAGCTCGTGCACGACGACGTACTCGAGACATTCGGGGGGATAGAGCGCGAGGCGGATGTTGAAGCAGATGCGTCCCGTTTCAGGTTGGCAGCTGCCCCAGCGGCTCTTCATATTGCGGTAGTCGATCTTGGTGGGATGCACGTCGAGGATCTTCGCCCATTGCTCGACCAATGGCGGTACGCATGCTTTCACGACCTTGCGCCACGCATCGATCTCTTCTTTGCTCGCTGATGCAGCGCGTGCGGAAGGGGAGGCGGCGATGCGTGCTCGCTGTTCGCGAATCCAACCGATGCGTGGTGCGACGAACCCGCGCAATTCAGCGTCGCTCACGTGAAAGGGCGCCGAGATGCAGACTTCGCCGTTTGGCGACTTCACTTTCAAACGCACGGTCTTCATGCGCTTGCGCGTGACCGCGATCGCGATCCCGTCTATGTAGAGCATTGATTCCTTCATCACGGCAATTTTGCAGTACGAACGCTCTTTTTTGCAAGATATTTTCGTTTGTAGCGCAGGATGCGCCAGCTGTTATTGCTGCGGGATGTCCTTGTTGGAGACGAGCAGCAAGATGCCTGAAACGAGGTTCAGGAAGATGAGCGTGCAGACGCCGTAGGCGACCGTGTTCGCGCGCTTGCCCTTGTAGACGTTCCAGCTCATGACGGTCATCGGGACCATCCATGCGAGCGGGAAGATGAGCCAGCAATAGCCGATGCACGAGATGATGTTCAAAATGAACGCGATCAGGCGCAGCGTGCGATCTTGGCTGGTCATAGGGTAGATCTGCTCGGGGTCGAAGACCTGATATTGCATGTTGGACGTGATCGGGGTAGCACCCATGGGTTGAGCGTAGCCCGTCGTGGCTTGTGCGTTCTGTGTGTAATTAGCGTTCGCCTGCGTTGTTTGATCGACAGGTGCCCCCTGGGCTGCCTGAGCGCCAGCGGCCGTTGCTTGCGCAGCCTGCTCGTTCGCGGCAGCCTGAGTGGGAACGGCTGTGTAGTCGTTCGTCCATTGGGTTCCATCCCAGTAGCGCAAACGCGTCGTATCGCCTTCGGGGTCAGGATACCAACCTGCTACTGCTGCCATCGTGCACCAATCCTTCTCATCGTTCGGGGGTAGGAGGTCGAGCACGCATCCTGCGAACCCTCGACCGCTTTACACTATAGGATACCGTATCCTTACCGTAAAATGAAAAGCGTACGAATCGGTTGAAGGGATGTAAAAATCGCCTTTCAACGGGGGTTTATGAAATGAGGCACTTCGATCGTGAAGATCAATCTTGAAAACTTGGATCAGCTGTGCACGTTCGTGGATGAAAGTCGCATCGCACGGATCGACTACAAGGATCCCGACCTGCACCCTTCGGTGTCGGTGGTCGTGCCGATCTTCGGGGCGGAACGCACGCTCGATGAAGCGCTCGCGAGCATCGAGGTCCAGACTTTGCCCGATCTTGAGATCGTGTGCGTGAACGATGCTTCGACGGATGGCTCTGCTGACATCATCGCCGCGCACGCTGCGCAAGATAGCCGCTACGTCGTGCTCGATCATGCACGCAATTGCGGATATGGTGCCTCGATGAACGACGGCATCGCGGCAGCTCGTGGCACGTGGATCGCCATCCTCGAGCCCGACGACTACGTCTTGCCCGATATGTACGAACGAATGCTCGCTGCGCCTTCGGCCTTCGATGTGCCCGCCAGTGAAGTGGACATCATCAAGACACCCTACATCCGCGAACTGCGTGAGAACGGTGTGCAACGCGGAGATGCGCCGAAGGAGCTTCTGAACTGCAGATATCGCGGGCTCGTCAAGCCAGCAAGGCAGCCGTTCGATCTGTCCGACCCTGGCGCACAACATCTTCTGCGTCATCATCCTTCCATCTGGTCGGCGCTCTATCGCCGCTCCTTCCTCGCACAGGATCGGATCCGATTCCATGAATATCCTGGCAGCGGTTGGGCGGATAACGAGTTCTTCTACGACACGCTCCTGCGCGCGCACTCTGTCGTCTACCTCGACGAACCGTTCTACGTCTATCGCGAGGAGACCGAAGATGAATTCACGTCCTTCGCGAAGGATCGCAAGCTGCTGCGTTTCGAACGCTGGCAAGGCATGGCCGACATCATGGATAGGCTCGACATCGATGCCGAATCGGTTCGGTCGGCTCATATCGCGAAAGGGTTCACCTATCTGGGCGAACAGATCGCAACCTGGGGTGAGGATGATGCGGAGGTACGCGCGGCTGCGAAGGCGATGTTCGCGCGCATGGATCCCGACCTCGTGGCGCACGAGGCGCTCATTCCGCCGCATCTGAAAGCGCTCTACTTCAGCGAGCGCGGGATCGAGCGTTCGGGCGCTGCGGATAAGGCGCGCTATTATCGGGCGCTCGCGAAAGAGTTCGTCCATACGCTGCGTAGCAATGGTGTTTCTTACGCTTTCGACCAGGTCAAGAACGTGCTCGGCCGCTAGGGCGCGCTCGAGGACGAAAGGCAGAGTGAACGCGTGAGCCAGCAGCACCGTTTCGGGGGAAACGACCAACACTACGAACAGCGCTATGAAGCGATGACGCGCGTATTTCGCGAGAATCCCGATGCAGCGCTGTGGCTTACGTGGGCGAACAAGGCGCTCACGATCATCGGTTACGTCGCTTATCCGTTACTGCTCGTGTTCGTGGCGATCGCGGGTGCGTGGGTCGACCTCGCGAAGTTCATCGTGGTGCCCGCGATCGGGTTCGCGGTGCTGAGCGTCTTTCGCAAGCTTTATAATGCACCACGCCCGTATGAGGTGTTCGCGATCGAGCCGCTCATCCAGAAGGATACGATCGGCAAGTCCTTCCCAAGCCGCCATACCTTCTCGATGATGATGATCGCCTGTTCGTGGCTCGCATGGAATCTGCTGGTGGGTATCGTGCTGGTGGTCTGCGCGTGCGCGATGGCTTGCATCCGTGTGATCGGGGGAGTGCATCTTCCGCGTGACGTTGCGGCGGGTGCGGCGTTCGCGGTGCTGTGCGCGCTCGTGGGCTACGTGCTCATTCCCTGGTAAAAAAAGCAAAAATCACCCCTTTTGGCAAGGGGCATTCTTTTATATAATAGTTCGATGCGCTATAAGCACGAAGTTTGGTTCAACGGTAAACGAGAGGATCAAGTGTGGCTAAAACCTCTTCAAAAGCCAGCAAGAAAACCACTGCAGAAGTAGAAGAAGTAGAACCTTCGAAGAAAGAGACCAAGAAAGCTAAAGCGCCTGCCAAGAAAGCGACCACCAAGAAGGCTGCCACTAAGAAAGCATCGAGCAGCAAGAAACAAGATAAGAAAGTCGCAGAAGAGCAGGTAAGCGAAAAGATCGCCCAAGAGATCGTCGAAGAAGCGCTCGAAGAAGAACTCGAGACGGACCTCCTTGAAGACGATTCCATCGAACCCGATCTTTCTACCCCCGAAGACACAACTGAAGAAGAGACCGTCGAAGCATCCGACCTTACCGACGAAGCTCTGCTGGAGGATATCCCTCAGGAAGAGCTGAAGGCATCGTCCGAGATCACGGTTCCGCGCGTTTCGTCGAAGACGAAGACGGCACGCACCCGCAAATACAATTCCGACAATTCGGTCGCCATGTTGACGGGCGACCCCGTGCGCATGTACCTGAAGGAGATCGGCAAGGTCTCCCTGCTCACCGCCGCTGAAGAGGTCGACCTCGCGATGAAGATCGAGGCCGGCGTCGAGGCGATGGCGCAGCTCGATGCCTCCGAAGAAGAGGGCGGCGTCCCTCTGGAGCGTCGCGAACGCAGGCGCCTCTCTCGCATCGAGCAAGTGGGCTTGGATGCGAAGCAGCAGCTCATCGAAGCGAACCTTCGTCTGGTGGTTTCCATCGCGAAGCGCTATGTGGGCCGCGGCATGCTCTTCCTCGACCTCATCCAGGAAGGCAATCTTGGCCTCATCCGTGCGGTCGAGAAGTTCGACTACACGAAGGGCTTCAAGTTCTCCACCTATGCGACCTGGTGGATCCGTCAGGCCATCACGCGCGCGATCGCGGACCAGGCACGTACCATCCGCATTCCCGTGCACATGGTCGAGACCATCAACAAGCTCGTTCGCATCCAGCGTCAGCTCCTGCAAACGCTCGGTCGCGAACCGACCCCTGAAGAGATCGCGGAAGAGATGGGTCTCACGCCCGAGCGCGTTCGCGAGATCCAGAAGATCTCGCAGGAGCCGGTCAGCCTGGAGACGCCCATCGGCGAAGAGGAAGATTCCCAGCTGGGCGACTTCATCGAAGACGACGCTGCGGTCGTTCCACCTGATGCTGCAAGCTTCTCCATGCTGCAAGAGCAGCTCGCGAAGACGCTCGAGGGTCTGGCAGAACGCGAGCGCAAGGTCATCACGTTGCGCTTTGGTCTGGAAGATGGTCACCCGCGCACGCTCGAGGAAGTCGGCCGTGAATTCGGCGTCACGCGCGAGCGCATTCGTCAGATCGAGAGCAAGACGCTCGCGAAGCTTCGCCATCCGTCTCGTTCGCAGAAGCTCAAGGATTACTTGGAAGATTGATGAACGAACCCTTGGAATTCTATGCGGTCTGCCCGGCGGGGTTCGAGCCGATCGTTTCAGAAGAACTGAAGAATCTCAACATCAAGCGCACACGTCCCCTTAAAGGGGGCGTTGCCTTTTTCGGGCGCATCGAAGATGGTCTGCGCGCATGCTTGTGGCTGCGCAGCGCTTCTCGTGTGCTGCTCGTGCTCGATCGCGTGGATGCGCGCGACGCCGATCAGCTCTATGCGTCCGTGCGCGCGCTGCCTTGGCAGGACCATATCGATCCCGAATCGACCATCGCGGTATCCGCGCGCGGTACGAATGAGGAGTTGCGCAACACCCAGTTCACGGCCATGCGCGTGAAGGATGCGATCTGCGATGAGCTGCGTGCTCGCACAGGTGCACGCCCCGAGGTGAGCAAGCATCGTCCAGCGGTGATGATCAACGTATCGCTCCATGCGAAGAAGGCGACCATCTCGCTCGACCTTGCCGGAGAGCCGCTCCATCAGCGCGGCTATCGACTGGAAGGAGAGACGGTGCAAGCGCCGCTCAAGGAGGCGCTGGCTGCGGGCATGTTGTTCGTGTCGCCGTGGGGGCGCATCGTGAAGGACTTGCACGCTGGCACGCTCGATCCTGCCGACACGCTCCTCTACGATCCGTTCTGTGGTAGCGGCACGCTCGTGCTGGAAGCTGCCATGATGGCGGCCGACATGGCACCGGGGATCTTGCGCGACTATTGGGGCTTTCAGGGGTGGAAGCAGTTCGATCAGCAGCTCTTCGAAGCGCTGCTCGCCGAAGCGGATGAACGACTGGAAGCGGGTCTTCAGCGCATGCCGCATCTTCGTGGTAGCGACAAGGATCCTCACGCGATCGAGGTCGCTGTGCAGCAGGCAACGCGCATCGGGTTGGCGCGCTACGTGGCGTTTTCGGTGGCCGATTGCGCTTCGATGGGCCAGACGCTCGAAGTGGCAGGCATGGCGGATGTCAAGTTCGGCTGCCTGGTGGGCAACCCGCCGTATGGCGTTCGCCTGATGAGCGATGATCTCGACCTGTTCTACGGCGCTTTGCAGAAGGGCCTTGCGCAGCTGCCGCAGGATTGGAGTCTCACGGTCATCACGCCCGATATCCATTTCGATGATTATGTGGGTGCCGTGCCGATCGAGGAGAAGCCTGTTTATAACGGCGCGATCGAAACGACCATCCGCACCTATCGCCTGAGCGGGATCCGACAGGAAACGCTTTCGCTCGTCACGCTTTCAGGGCGCGATATCGAGATCCCAGTGTTTTCCGATCACCCCGAGCAGTTCGCCGCGCGTCTGCGCAAGAACGCGAAGGCACGACGCAAATGGGCGCATGAGCATGAGGTGTTCGCCTTCCGTCTTTACGATGCCGACCTGCCCGATTATGCGGTCGCGATCGACCTGTTCATGACTTGCGAAGAGGTTCGCACGTCGCATACTGCGCGCATGTTCGAGGTGCCCTATCTGGTCATATCGGAATACCAGGCACCGCGCTCGATCGATGCGCATAAGGCCTATCGCCGGTTCGAAGACGCCGTGCGCATCGCTGCAGCGTTGCTCGAGATCCCGCGTACGCAGGTCTTCACGCGCGTGCGCAAGCAGGACCGCGGCGGCAAGCAGTACGCTTTCGACAGGCGTCGTGCGAAGCGCGTGCTCACGAAGGAGACCGGGCTCACGTTCGAGCTCGACCTTACGAGTTATCTCGATGTGGGGCTGTTCCTCGACCACCGCATCACGCGTCAGTTCATCGCCGCGCAGGCCAAGGGCAAGGACGTGCTGAATCTGTTCGCGTACACGGGCAGCGCGAGCGTGTATGCGGCAGCGGGTGGCGCGAAGAGCGTGACCACGGTCGACCTTTCGCGAACCTATCTTGATTGGGCGCGCCGTAATATGGCGCACAATGGATTCACCGAGGGTCGCTATCGTTTCATCAAGGCGGACGTGCGCGAGTGGATCCGTGCGGAGAAGGATCCGCGCAACAGCAAGAACGGACAGATCCGTCGTTACGATCTGATCTTCGTCGATCCGCCCACGTTCTCGAACTCGAAATCGATGGGCAAGCGTACCTGGGATATCCAGCGCGACCACTACTATCTCCTGCGTGATGTCTCCAAGCTTCTGCGCAGGGGAGGTGTGATCATCTTCTCGGGCAACTTGCGTTCGTTCAAGCTGGACGAAGACGCCCTCGTGGAGCTTGGATTCGACGTGCGTGATATCACCGCACGCACCATCCCCGAAGATTTCGCGCGCAACGCGAAGATCCATTTCTGCTACGTGCTCCAGCTTCGCACGCAAGCGAGTTCATAGCGTCAGCTTCGAGCGTCCGTCGTCCAGCCGCGTGGGAAGAGTTCGTGGGGCGTCTGCAGTGGTGCAGCCTGTGAAGGCTAGATTACAGCTTCGTATCCGCACCATGCGAATGATCCTTCAGGGCTGCAGGGTGCTACAATCATAAGGACGATGCGGTCTCGTTAAGCCGCCTGATGTCGAAGGGGAAACCAATGGTAGAACAGATCTGTGAGAAATGCGGTATGCGCTATTCTCTGTATGCACCTGCTTGTCCGTCTTGTGGGGAGGCCTCACCGCAGCCTGCGAAGAAGCCGGGCTGTCCGCAAGCTCCGGCACCTGCGCCGAAGCCGAAGCCAGCGAACGCTGCACCGAAGCAAGAGAAGGGTGCGGACGCAGCTGCTAGCGCGTCAGAGAAAGCAGCATCGAAACCCGAGGTCTCCGTCACGGTCGAGGCCGATCAGGGATGTCCCTGCAAGCAGTTCGCGGCACCGCTCGCGCTCATCGGTATCGTTGCGGCGGTATTCGGTATCTTCAAGCTCATTCGCAAATAGTTTGATGCTCAAATAGTTTGAGCATCAAAACAATCAGCTATAATGAAGAGCAGTGGAGGCGCTATGCTTCCACTGCTTTTTTCGTCATGCGATCCATCGTTTGATCCGCATGGAACAGAGTGCAAGTTCGAGCCTGTGAACAGGCAGTAAGGAAAGTGGTATGAGTTTCGCTATCGTCACCGATTCGATCGCCGACCTGAGCGCTGAAGAATGCGAACAGTATGGCGTCGACGTCGTGCAACTGACCGTCGAAGTGGGCGGTGAATCATACAAGGATCAGATCGAGATCTCGTCGGAAGAATTCTACGACAAGATGCTCGCTGCAGATGATCTGCCGAAGTCCTCCCAGCCTTCACCAGCGGAATTCATTGATACGTACGACCGCCTTTCGAGCGAGGGGAATTCTGGCGTCATCGCGATGCATCTTGCTGCGCCGCTCTCCGGTACGATCGAGTCTTCGCGTTTGGCGGCGAGCCAGGTCGACATCCCGGTCACGGTCCTGGACTCGCTCAACGCATGTTCAGGCGAAGCGCTTCTGGTCATCCAGGCGTCACGCATGCGCGAAGAAGGTGCGACCCTCGAAGAGACGGTCGAATATCTCGAGCAGATCCGTCCGTACACGCGCTTCTTCATCGCGTGCGGCACGCTCGACAATCTGCTCAAGAACGGTAGGCTCTCGCCCGAAGAGGTCGACACGGCAACGGTGCTCGACATCAAGCCGATGATGTCCTTCGATGAAGATGGTGTGCTTCGCGCGATCGACAAGGCGAAGGGCATGAACGGCGTTATCAAGAAATACGTCGAAAAGCTGCAACAGCTTACCGAAGAAGAGGGCATTCAGCGCGTTCGTTTCTGTCATTCTCGTAACCTTAAGGGTGTAGAAAAGCTCAAGAAGGCGCTTGCAGAAGCTGGTGTTGAGTATCTCGACTACGGAACGTGCTCGTGTGGTGCGACCGTTTCGACTCACCTCGGCTTGAAGGCCCTTGGAATGGGAACGATGCCCGACTCGCTCGGAACGAAGAACGCTTAGATCGATCATGGAAAAGGCAATCAACAAAGAGAACATGCGGATGCTCGACGACCTGCTCTCGAGCACCTTCAACTCGATCCTGCGCATCGAAGAGCGCTCGCTCAACAATCGTCTCACCGAAGGCCTTTCCATCACGGAGCTTCACACCATCTGCGCGATCGGCCTTCACGAGACCAACCCGATGAACGTCATCGCGAATCGTCTCGGGGTCACGCTCGCCACGCTCACGGTCATGATCAACAAGCTCGAGAAACGCAGCTACGTGCGCCGTGAACGAAGCGAACAGGATCGCCGACAGGTGTTGGTGGCGCTCACGACGAAGGGTCGTAAAGCGGCTCGCGCCCATCACGCTTTCCACAAGAAGATGGTGGAAAGCGCCCTCGCGGATCTTTCACCCGAAGAAGAAGGGGTGTTTGTAAAAGCAGTTGGAAAGATCAAGACCTTCTTCGATCAAGAAGGCCAGAAAGAGCAAACGAAAGGATAACAACAATGGCAACGCTCGACACTATTCAAAAAGTACTCAATGAGAACCTCGACATCGAACCGGAAACCGTCACGGTCGACGCAACGCTCGAGGGCCTGGGCATCGACTCGCTCGACATGGCAGAGCTCGTCTGCAGCCTCGAAGAAGAACTCGACATCGATTTCGGTGAGCCCGAAGGCATCGAGACCATCGGTCAGCTCGTCGAGTACATCGAAGCTCTCTAGGATCGAGAGAACTCCGCATGAAGACCCGTGTAACTGAGTTGCTCGGCATCGAGCAACCGATCATTCAAGGGGCCATGGCGTGGATCGCCGATGCCCGTCTCGCCGCTGCGGTCAGCAACGCAGGCGGCCTGGGCATCATCGCGTGCGGATCGGCCCCGCTCTCTTGGGTGCGCGAACAGGTCGAACTCGCCCGTTCGCTCACCGACAAACCGTTCGGCGTGAACATCATGCTCATGAATCCGGATGCGCCCGAACTGGCGGATCTGCTGGTAGAGCTGAAAGTGCCGGTCATCACGACTGGTGCGGGTAGCCCTGCTCCCTATATCGAGCGCTGGAAAGAAGCCGGCTCGAAGGTCGTGCCGGTCGTCGCTTCTGCTGCGCTCGCGAAGCGCATGGAGCGCATGGGTGCCGATGCGGTCATCGCGGAAGGCTGCGAAGCTGGCGGTCACATCGGCGAGCTCACCACCATGGCGCTCACCCCAGCGGTGTGCGAGGCAGTCTCCATCCCGGTCATCACCGCAGGTGGTGTGGCGGATGGTCGCGGCATGGTGGCGGCGTTCGCGCTCGGCGGCGAAGGCGTGCAGATCGGCACGCGCTTCCTCACGGCGCACGAATGCGGCATCCACGATGCGTACAAGCAGAAGGTACTGGCCGCGAAGGATTCCGACACCATCGTGACCGGTCGCGATAACGGACATCCGGTTCGCCAGCTGAAGAACAAGTTCTCGCGCAACATTCGCAAGATGGAAGGTGACCGCGATGTCTCGCTCGACGAAGTCGAGGCGGCATTGGCTGGTTCGCTTCACCGCGCGGTAACGGGCGATGTCGATGAAGGATCGCTCATGTCCGGTCAGGTCGCATGCCTGATCAGCGACGAGAAATCAGCCCAAGAGATCGTCGACGACCTGATGCGCGAGGCGCAGAGCTGGTCGCAGAATAACCTCGAGGCTATGGCGCAGGCGAACGCAACGCGCGCCTGGAACGACTAGAGAAGAAGGCTTTATGGCAGTTTGGATGTGTTCTGGACAGGGCGCTCAGAAAGTTGGCATGGGCGCCGACCTGATCGATATTCCTGAGGTGAGAGAAGTCTTCGAGCGCGCTTCGGACGTGCTCGAGGTCGACCTCATCCATCTGGTGAAAGAGGGAACCGAAGAAGAGATCAACGATTCCTTCAACGCGCAAGCGCTCACCATGGTCCTTTCGGTGGCCATCGGCAAAGCGCTGCTCGCGCAGGGAAAGAGGCCCGATGCTCTGATCGGTTTCTCGCTCGGTCAGATCAGCGCGCTGGCGCTCGCGGATATCGTGAGCTTGGACGATGCCTTCCGCTTGCTCAAGGTGCGTGCCGAAGCGATGGCCGAAGCGTGCACGATGCGCGAAGGCGCGATGCTCGCCTTGCTCGGGGCTACGCACGAAGACGCCGAAGCGGTGTGCGAGGCATGCGCGCAAGGCGATGTCCTGCTGCCGGCGAACTACAATTGTCCTGGTCAGGTGGTCATATCCGGCGATGTCGCTGCGATCGATCGTGCGGAGGAGCATTGGAAGGGCCTGAAGAAGAAGTGCGCTCGCCTGAACACGGCTGGCGCGTTCCATAGCCCGCTCATGCAGCCCGCAGCCGATGCGCTCGCTGCGTATTTTGCAAGCGACGACGCCCCGGCGTTCGCAGAGAGCGACATCACCATCATCTGCAATACCGATGCGCAGGCGTTTCGCGTGGACGAAGCGGCAGACCGCCTTTCTGCGCAGGTCATCTCTCCGGTCCGTTTCCAGCAAGGCGTCGAGAGCCTCATCGAGCAAGGCGAGAATGAATTCGTCGAGATCGGTTACGGCGGAGTGCTGTGGACTATGATGAAGCGCATCTCGAAAGAGGTCGATCGCAAGCGCGTCGGCACGCGCGAGCAGTTCGACGAATATGTAAGCACGTTGTAGAAGAGGAACGCATCATGGCGAAGTCCGAAGAACAAGAACTTTCCGCGCCGATCCGTCGTGTTGCGCTCGTCACGGGTGCGAGCCGCGGCATCGGTGCTGCGGTCGCACGCAGGCTCGCGAGCGACGGCTATTCGGTGGTGCTCAACTACGCTTCCGACTCCAGCACGGCTGCGGTCGAGGGGCTGTGCGGAGTGCTCGCGGAAGTGGCCGCCGAACGCGCCGCTGAAGAGCGCGCGCTCGCAGAAGAACAGCCAGCTGAAGCCCAGCGTTTCATCGGCATTCAGGCTGATGTTTCCAAGTTCGAGGAGGCCAAGCGCCTGCTCGCTGAAGTGAAGGATGCTTTCGGCCGCATCGACGTGCTCGTGAACAATGCGGGCATCACGCGCGATGGTTTGCTCATGCGCATGAAGGAAGAAGCGTTCGACCGCGTCATCGAGGTGAACCTGAAGGGCGCGTTCAATTGTCTGCGCCATGCGGCTCCCATCATGATGAAGCAGCGCTATGGTCGCGTCATCTCGGTCTCGAGCGTAGTCGGTGTCGCAGGCAACGCAGGCCAGGTCAACTATGCCGCTTCGAAGGCGGGCATCATCGGTCTTACCAAGGCTGCTGCGAAGGAGATGGCAGCGCGCGGCGTCACCGTGAACGCGGTCGCCCCGGGCTTCATCGATACCGCCATGACCGACGAACTATCCGACGCTATGAAAGAGAACATCCTCGGCCGCATCGCGTGCGGTGAATTCGGCACGCCCGAAGACGTCGCCAATTCTGTGGCTTTCTTCGCGAGCCCCGAGACGGGCTACGTGACCGGCCAGGTGCTGTGCATCGACGGCGGCATGTCGCTCTAGGATACGAAATCGCGAGAAGAACCGATCAGGAGATCCGTTATGAATGAAGAAATGAAATCCGCTGGTACCGATACCAAGATGGCACCCGTTCGCCGCGTGGTCATCACGGGCATGGGTGCGGTCTCGCCGGCTGGCCTGGGTGTCGAGACGCTCTGGGATACGCTCATGGAAGGCACATCTTGCATCCGCGAGCTCGAACCCGAAGAGCAAGAGCGCTTCGGCGTTACGGTGGCAGCGCGCGTTCCGAATTACGATCCGCTCGAAGCAGGGTTCACCAAGAAGGAATCGCGTCGTTTCTCGCGCTTCGTGCAATACGCCATCCTCGCATCCGATGAAGCGATGGCACAGGCGAATATCGATCTCGAGAACGAGGATCTGACGCGCTTCGCGTGCATCTTTGGTTCCGGCATCGGCGGCATGGAGATCTTTGAGCACGAATCGGTCGTCTTGAACACGAAGGGCCCCAAGCGCGTCAGCCCGTTGTTCATCCCGACCATGATCCCCAACATGGCGGCGGGCAATCTGTCGATTCGCTACGGCCTGAAGGGCGATTGCTTCCCGATCGTCACGGCGTGCTCGACCGGTGCGCACTGCATCGGCGAGGCGTATCGTCTGATCCGTCATGGTTATGTGGATGCAGCGCTGGCTGGCGGCGCAGAAGAGGGCGTCAATCCTATCTCGCTCTCCGGCTTCGGCAACCTGGGTGCCATCACCAAGGAACAGGATGTGACGAAGGCCTCTCGTCCTTTCGATGTGAACCGTTCTGGCTTCGTCATCGGCGAGGGCGCTGGCGCGGTGGTGCTCGAATCGCTCGAGCATGCTAAGGCGCGCGGTGCGCACATCATCGCTGAGATCACGGGCTTCGGCTCGACGGGCGACGCTTACCACATCACCGCCCCAGAGCCTTCGGGCGAAGGCGCCATCCGCGCGATGCAGCAGGCGCTCGCGGAAGGCGGCTTCACGGCTGATGACCTGGGACATCTCAATGCTCATGGCACTTCCACGCCCGTGAACGATAAGACGGAATCAGCTGCGCTCCATGGCCTTGCGGGCGCTCGAGCGAAGGAGATCCCGGTCACGTCGATCAAGGGTGCGGTCGGCCATACGCTCGGCGCCGCTGGTGCGCTCGAAGCTATCGTCACGGCGCTTTCGGTCGCGAACGCGGCTGTTCCGCCTACGGCTGGTTTCGCAGAGGCCGACCCTGAATGCGATGTGCGCGTTCCTACCGAGGCGATGCGCGACTATCCGCAGAAGGTGGCGCTCTCGAATTCGCTCGGTTTCGGCGGTCACAACGCTTCGTTGGCCATCTCGCCGTATCAGGAATAGAGGAGGGGCCATGGCTGAGACCATCTCATTTCCCTGTGATCAGGAGACCGTGAAGAAGCTTCTGCCGCACCGCGATCCGTTCCTGTGGGTGTCGCGCATCCTCGAATGCGAACCCGGGGTCTCGATCGTGGCAGAGCTCGACGTCGATCCGAACCTACCGCTCTTCGAGGGTCATTTTCCCGAATATCCAGTACTGCCAGGGGTCATCATCATGGAAGCGCTCGCACAGGCGGCTTCCTGTTGCTTGCTCTCGCAGAACGACATGGCCGGTTCGCTTGGCTTCTTCGCCGGCATCGACAAGGCGAAGTTCCGGGAGCAGGTGCGTCCTGGTGACACCATTCGTCTCGAAGCCACCATCACGCGCAATAACCCGCGCATGTGCGCCGCGGACGTGAAGGCCTATAAAGGCGACAAGCTGTGCGCGCAAGCGACGCAGAAATACGTGATGGCGAAGAATTAACGCAGGTCAGAAAAGGAACGCTCATGTTCTCTTCTAAGAAGTACATTCAGATCGAATCAGCCGACCCCTCGAACAGCGCAGAGCTGCCCAACGTGGTGCGCATCGTCAGCAGCACAGAGGACGCCGTCAGCGATCAGCCGGCAGCGATGCCCGCTCCTATCGCGGAGGCGGATCCGACGTTGGTTGCGTATCAGCTCATCTCGCTCATCGAAACGGGCAATACGGCTGACGCGGGAGCTCCGCAGCTTTTGGTGGCGGGCTATGGCTCGGCGCTGAAAGAAGCGGTGCGTGCATTCAAGAACATCGGTGCGGAGAGCGTGTACGTTACGGGCACCACCGATAAGCAACGTGGGTTTTCGTTCTCTGGTTTCGCGCAGGTCGTATCGCTCGGTAAGACGTTCGATAAACGCCTGTTCAGCAACGAATACGCGCTCATCACGGCAGCCGAGGAATGCGGTGCGCGCTATCTTTTGCTCTGTGATGAAGCGGCTGCGACCGAACTCCTGCTGCGCGCGGCTGCTGAAAAAGGCATCAAGGTCCTGCGTCCGATGCCAGGCGATAAGACGCTCAACAACTGGGTCTTGGTCGAGAGCATCGCTGAAGAAGTGGGTGCGACGGATGCGCCCATCGAATGGAAGAAGTGCCCTCACTGCAAGCTCTTCCACGAGTCAGAAGCGGTCATGAGCGATGGCGGGACCTGCCCGACCTGCGGCGAGCTCTACCGTCTCACGTCCGAAGAGCGCATCGCGTATCTGTTCGATCCGGATTCGTTCGAGGAATGGCATACGGGCCTTCCAGAGACCGATCCGCTCGATTTCCCCGATTACGACAAGAAGATCGCCGACATGCGCGCGAAGAGCGATCGCGAAGAAGCGGTTCGTTGCGGCAAGGCGCGTTTGGCGGGCATGGATGTGGCCATCGCCGTCATGGAGACGGCGTTCATGATGGGATCGATGGGCACCGTGGTAGGCGAGAAGATCACGCGCACCATCGAGCAGGCGACCGCCATGGGTCTGCCACTCATCATCTTCACGTGCTCTGGTGGCGCGCGTATGCAAGAGGGCCTGTTCTCGCTCATGCAGATGGCGAAGACCTCGGCTGCGATCGAGCGCCATGGGCGTGCGGGGCTGCCGTATTTCTCGGTCATCACCGATCCCACCACCGGCGGCGTCACCGCATCGTTCGCTACCTTGGGTGACCTGGTCATCTCCGAACCGCATGCCATGATCGGCTTCGCAGGCCGTCGTGTCATCGAAGACACCATCCGCCAGACCCTGCCCGAAGGATTCCAGACCGCTGAATTCGCGCTCGAGCACGGTCTCATCGATGCGATCGTCGATCGATGCGATCTGCGCAGCTTCCTCGCGCATGCGCTCGCGATCCATATGGCTTCGGTTGATGAGCGTCGCAATCAGATGACGCAGCAGCCGCTCGAAGGCGAGATGGTGGATATGGCCTCCGAACAGGCTCGCGCGCTCGAAGCGATCCAGGATCCCGCTGCTGTTCGCCGGCTTTCGGGCAAGACCGATTCGGATACGGTCGACATGAAGATCTACAATCGCCGCGTGATCGAGCAGCGTCTTCAAGATCCCGATGGCGAAGTTTCCTATGAGCCGGCACACACCATGCTGCAGCAGGCGCATCCTCTGCCCAAGGGCACGAGCCGTCGTGACGACCGCAAAGGGCTGTTCTCGGGCATTCGCGGGCTGTTCTCGAAGAGCCTCGGCAAGGAAGAGACCGAAGGCTCCGCGATCCGTCGCGAGCTTTCCAAGCGTGGCGTGGCGGATGCTCCGGGCGTGAAGCCGGATGCTGCTTCCACCATGGAAGATCCTCTGATCCAGGAGGACGGGAACGCCGCTTGGGAAAGCGTGCTGCTGGCGCGTAACGTGCATCGTCCAACGGCCAAGTATTACATCGACTCGATGGTCGAAGGATTCATCGAACTTCATGGCGACCGCGCATTCGCTGACGACGGTGCCATCATCGGAGGCATCGGCTGGATCCAGGGTTATCCGGTCACGATCGTCGCGGAAGAGAAGGGCGAAGATCTGAACCAGCGCATCGCGCGCAATTTCGGTTGCCCGCAGCCTGAAGGCTATCGTAAGAGCTTGCGCCTGATGAAGCAGGCCGAGAAGTTCGGTCGCCCCATCGTATGTCTGGTCGACACGCAGGGCGCGTATTGCGGCCCTGAGGCTGAAGAGCGCGGCCAGGGCAATGCCATCGCGGAGAACTTGATGGCGCTCGCTGGCATCGAAGTGCCGGTCATCTGCGTCGTGCTGGGTGAAGGCGGATCGGGTGGTGCGCTCGCGCTCGCCGTGGGCAATCGCGTGGCCATGCAGAAGCACGCGGTCTATTCCGTGTTGTCGCCCGAGGGCTTCGCATCCATCCTCTGGAAGGATCGTACGCGTGCTGCTGAAGCTGCAGCGGTCATGAAGATGAGCGCGGACGAGGCATGCGAGATGGGTCTCATCGAAGAAGTGCTCTCCGAAGGCGATCAGCCCTCGCACGAGAATCCCGAAGAAGCTGCCGAGAACGTGCGTGAATTCGTCGTGCGCAGTCTGCGCGAGCTCGTGCCGCTGAACGGTGAAGAGCTCCGCAATCAGCGCTACGCTCGTTTCCGTAAGTTCTAGCGCGACGTGTGAGGAAGCCCCAGTGTTATGTGGTCGCGTTCTTCTGCTGCCTAACATGGTTTTGAGCTACATGCTCGCCATAGCTATTGCAGATAAGAGTCGCTAAACGTACGAGCGGTCATTCAAGAATGCGCCCAACTCTTTCAACAGTGAATAACGAGTAGAAGATCAAGCCAGTTTGCGTTGATCAGCATTTTAGATTCAGGGATTCGCGTATATTTCGATGTGTCCCTCTTCAAACTCCAGCGGGCAGAAATAATTACTGACCTCGAACGAGGTTGGAACATCCACGGTAAGCTTTTCAGTCGCTCTTTCGCTGAAGCCAGTTATTATTTTCCCATTTGCGTCTTTGACTATGCACACGAACAAGGGGATCCTTGCGCTTGCAGTGCTTGTGGAAAAGCTTTCATTCAGGGTTACTTCTCCTTTTGCAACGACCTTGTTGAATTGGCGATCGAAGGCATACGAGACATCAGCAATTGTGTAAAGGTTCGGTGGAAGTTCGATGTCGCTCTTTTCCCAGGAGAAAGGATCTACAGACAGAGAGATCTTTATCACTTCGTCATCCTCAACGTTTCCGTCACCCGTGATGCTTGCCCAGTATGAAGTGCTTTCTGGCATGATATTAGTGATCGTCCAGTTGCTTGAGTCGATCAGTTCACCGTCCTTCTTCGAGCGGTTTATCGTCACTTTAGCTGTCCGTGCCATGAAATCATTGTTGGGATTGTCGACTTTAAGGGCAAATCTGATATAGCCTTCACTGAGTGCGTAACCAGAGTCGACCAATATCAGTTCCTTTGGCTGTTCGCTTTGTGACCCTTCTGAGGTTTTGTTGTCTGGATTCAGGACAGTTGCGTTGGAGCAGCCGGTAAGCCCTAATGTGAGAATAAAAACGATTGCTAGCCTGAAGATGTGACTC